>Ga0065714_10065184_pt1 | contig 12136 bp, 4 predicted proteins | sample MisRhiReplicate2_FD_59101 | JGI IMG/M metagenome (GOLD analysis project Ga0065714, IMG submission 59101) | Miscanthus rhizosphere microbial communities from Kellogg Biological Station, MSU, sample Rhizosphere Soil Replicate 2: eDNA_1 v2... | ecosystem: Host-associated > Plants > Roots >... | reverse complement strand
GAATTATCCGTCGATACAGGGAGTGAAAGCTGGGCTTCAATTTGCCATTGCTGATAAAGACCGCTGACTCTAGGATCGTGCATCAGTTGGGTTTGAATCGTGTCGATGCGCTGGCTCGGTGGGCGAATGTAGAGATCGGCATGCAAGCGGGTTTCTAGCCAAGTCCGCAGGGTTTGCTCAAAGCTACCCACTAGGGTGTTCATTGATACATTGGCACTGAGCGCCAGCAAGATTGCCATCATAGCTAGGGAAAGTGGTGCGATAAGCTCGCGGGTTTCGGCGAGCAGATATTGCCATAATCCAGGGCGTGCCAAGGGCATTAACGCACTGACGCCCCAATGTAATAATTGCGGCAACAACAAGGGGATCGCGATAGCGACGATACCGAGCAACACTAAGCTGATGTTATAGCTTTGACTGAAGGGAAACAGCAGCGCCGCTACGGTCAGTAAACCACAGGCTAAGGCAAATTGAATGCTATGGGTTTTGCGGTGCGCTTGCATTTGCTGATAACGATTCGCCCCTTGTGCCAATGCTTGGCGCGTCAGATCTAAATACAAGGGCAAGCAAGCGGCAAATGCGGCGCCTAAGGTGAGGGCAATCGCCTCGATAAGCCAAGCCCATTGCCAAATACCGGGGAGTAAGTGGGCACCATACATTTGCTCTAAGGTCATGGCGACCATAGGTTGCAGCCAGTGGCTGAGTTGCAAACCACTGATAAAGCCCAAACTTGAGCCTATGACAACCAACAAAATTAATTCTAACATCAGCGCCGTCATCAAGGCGCGGCGCTCGATTCCCTGTTGTAATAACTGCACTAACAGTTTTTGCCGTTTCATTAGGCTGTAGCGCACACCGTTGTAGGCGATAAAGAGGCCGACAACGAAGGCTAACATACTCATGGCATTGAGATTAAGGTGAAAACTGCGCGTCAGCGCTATCAGTGCTTGGCCTTGATCTTGCTGGCTAAAACTGGCCTTTTGCGGCGTAATCCCTAAAGCGTCGAGTTGGGATTTTAGTTGAGGTAAGTTTTCTCGCTCGCTGAACATGGCGATATAGCTTAATCGGCCTTGCATGTTCAGTAATTGCTGGGCGAGGGAAATATCGGCCAGAATGGCGCTGCCGAGGCCAAAACTATCATCAATTGCAATGACATCTAAGGTGCTATTTTCTAAAACAAGTTTACCGTCGGGCGCAACTTTGGCGGCTAGACTGCGGCTCATTATCACAGTGGGAGCGCCGTTGAGCAGATCGGCAAGCGGCAAGTCATTCATCTGCGGCGAGGTCGTTGACTGTGTTTCAGTCGAGGCGTGACTTCTCGATTTTTGTAGCGTTAATGCGGCAATCAGATCGCTGCCTTCCAGTTGCCAAAACTGACCATTCTTGCCGGAGATTTTGCCATTAACCACGGCGAGACTCTGACTTAATCCGGCCCGTCTTAAGGCGAAATAGACAGACTCATCTAAGGTGTTTTGTCCAAGAGGCGGCGTGAGTAACACATCGGCGCGCTGGCTCAAAAGCTCAGTCGCATCGCTATAACTGCGCACCGCATTGTCGTTGGTCGCTTTAACCCCAATCAGCAGAGTCACGGCCAAGGCGATACCAAGCAGAATCGCGCCCGCCTGCAAGGGCGCATGACGATAATGGGCGATAAACACCTTTAGGCTGAGCCACGTCAGCCTCAGCCAAGTCTGCTTAAGTCCAGTCTGTTTAAGTCCTGTTTGCTTAAGCTCTGTGGGAGTCGCCTTAGTGAGAGGTTTATTGTTCATAAATAGCGACTGCACCTTGGGATAAGTGCCAACGTTTTTGCATAAAGGCGGCGCACTCTTCGCTGTGGGTGACCATTAATATACTGGTTTGGCTTTCCCGTGCCAGTTCACACAGTAATGCCATGACTTGCTTACCCGATACATCATCTAAGTTGCCTGTGGGTTCGTCGGCCAGCAGTAACGTCGGTTTATGGGCTAAGGCGCGGGCGATGGCTACGCGCTGTTGTTGACCGCCGGACAGGGCTTCAACTTGGCGGTGAAGTAATGGCATCAGTCCAAGTTTTTCAACCAGATAGTCACACCAAGCTGACCACGGCTGCGCCGTTAAACTTAAGGAGAAGGCGATATTGTCTTTCACGTTGAGTGGCGTGAGTAAGTTAAATTGCTGAAACACGACACCTAAGGAATTGCGCCTGAAACGGCTCCAATCTTTGTCTTGCCAAGTTGAGGTGGACGCTTGTTCTAGCAAGATTTCGCCCGAGTCTGGCATTTCAAAACCGGCGATCAGGTTGAGTAAGGTGCTCTTGCCGCTGCCGCTGGGGCCTGTGAGTGCCACGGTTTCGCCTCTATGGATCTGCAGGTCAACCGCTTGCAGTACCTGATGATATTGCTCGCCATCACGAAAGCACTTGCTGATTTGGTTAAGCTTGGCGACTGGATGAAGCTTGTCGACAGGATTTGGTTTAGCGACGTCGGCCATTGAGCAACTCCTTTATATCCATTGGCGGCTTATGTGGTAAGCAGTGTTTCAAGCTGTGGCTCCAACATATCCTGGCTGCAATTTAGCATTGCAATCCCGTGTTCAAGATAAAGCATTTTCTATTCAGATAGATACTGATTTTTCCTGTAATGGGATCATAAACGGGATCACAAAACATAAATCGTCACTTGCCGTAAAAATAGTCAATTGAATTAAATCCTCGACGAACTGTGAGCAAACGGCTTGAGCTGAAGCCGCGTTTGTTGCATTCTGTGCGTCCTGTTAGCTTGGGAGTTAATCTCAATCTAACAATCCGTTCGGATGAAGGTAGCAGGAGAGTGGGGAATTGACCCCACACCGACGAGGCAACTTTGGTTTTATTTGAAGCGACGGTTTTATTGAATCGAATCTTCCCATAAAAACAAAGCACTCTTTCAGGTGCCGATAGGCGTGGACTGTTACTGGACGAGCCTCTGGAGAGACTGCCAATTGCACTTAACTTAAAGTGTGATCAGGTGGCGCCGAAGGCGAAAGTGTCGCGGTGTTATTGAACCGCGACGCGAAACGCTCAGGCAAAAGGACAGAGGAGAGGATGACTGCACAGTCCCTGTCGTTTGTCGTCGTGGGCTATTTTTACCCTTTGCTTGAGATAGCGCACTTTTGCATCTATTAAAAGCACTCGTTTAGATGATTCGCTTGCTACGCATTTCGCGTTCAGCTGGGGCGATTCTCAGTCGAGAACAGGCTAGAAGTAGTTTGCAATAGCGTCCGACTGCGGCGCGTCACAGCCATTTCTTTTCCTCCTCCGTTTATTAATTTTGTTGTTTAATATTCGAGGAATATCATGAGTTTTCAAGCTTTTCTTGCCAGCATTAATGGCATCGTCTGGGGCCCAATCACCCTTTGTTTGCTGGTGGGCACGGGGATTTATCTCACTGCACGCCTCAAGCTTATCCAAGTTATCCGTCTGCCTATGGCGCTGGGATTGTTATTTAAACCGGCAAAAGGTCATGGGGACTTATCTTCCTTCGCGGCGCTTTGTACTGCGTTGTCCGCCACTATCGGTACCGGTAATATTGTCGGCGTGGCGACAGCCATCAAAATGGGTGGACCAGGCGCATTATTTTGGATGTGGCTGGCGGCATTTTTTGGCATGGCGACTAAATATGCCGAGTGTATGTTGGCGGTAAAATATCGCACGACCGATGCGCGCGGGCAGATTGCGGGTGGCCCAATGTACTATATCGAGCGCGGCCTTGGTCTGCCTTGGATGGCGAAATTGTTCGCTATCTTCGGGGTTGGTGTGGCCTTTTTCGGCATCGGTACTTTTGCACAAGTTAACGCCATCAGCGATGCGCTGACGATTGCCTTTGAGGTGCCGACTTGGTTGACCGCGACTGTGTTGACTGTGCTCGTTGCCGCCGTCACTTTAGGTGGGGTTAAGCGCATTTCGAATGTGGCGCAAAAGCTCGTGCCTGCCATGTCGATTGGTTATGTGCTGGCCTGCGTGTGGATTTTAGTGGGATTTTCTGAGCAAATTTTACCCGCCTTAGGTTTAGTGATTGAATCAGCCTTTACGCCACTCTCGGCAGCGGGAGGATTTTTAGGGGCGACAGTGGCGCAGGCGATTCAAATCGGTATTGCTCGCGGCGTGTTCTCCAATGAATCTGGCCTTGGTAGTGCGCCCATTGCAGCGGCTGCCGCTAAGACCAATGAACCCGTTGAGCAAGGTTTAGTCAGCATGACGGGTACCTTCTTCGATACCATCATTATTTGTACTATGACGGGCTTAGTGCTGATCATCACAGGAGTATGGAGTGGTGAAACTGCGGGCGCGGCGATGACGAGTGCGGCGTTCGCCCTCGGAGGCTCTGCGGTTGTGGGTCAGTATCTGGTGACCATTGCGCTGGTGTGTTTTGCATTCACGACGATTCTAGGCTGGCATTATTACGGTGAACGCTGTTGGTATTACTTGGTCGGCGAGCGCGGTTTACGCTTGTATCAAGTGGTGTTTTTAGTACTGATCGCAGGTGGTGCTTTTATCAAGCTCGATGTGATTTGGTTGTTGGCCGATACGGTTAATGGCTTGATGGCGATTCCAAACTTGATCGCGATTGTAGGCTTGAGGCATATCATTATCGCCGAAACCCAAAGCTATTTTGCCCGTATCTTGCCAAATCAAACCTTAGAGACTGCTTCTTAGAGACGGCTTATTAGTGTTTTTAAAACAATAAATTACTTCACATTATTTTAACTTTGACATTGTCGCCACTGGATTCTTCGTTTACTTTATATGCACTATTTAAAAAATAGTGCATATAAAATCGAGGACTTTAAGGCGACGCCATGGACAAAAGTAAACTTCGTACTTTTCGCAGCAGAATCTTATCCCACATAGCCTTGCCTCTCATTTTAATCATGGCGAGTGTTTATGCTGTCAATGCTTGGTTTAGTTATCTCTCCTCGGAGAAACGGCTCTACCATAGCCTTACGCAGGAGGCGAGTCACTCGGCTTCGCGTCTGCAATTGTTACTCGAGCACGCACAAGCAAATACCCAAGGCCTTGCTGATTTTATTGGTTTTTTGTCAAGCAAAGAAGACATGAATGACACTGAGAGTGTTAAAAGTGTCTTGATGAATCGACTCAAACGTAATCCTGATTTCTTTGGCTCCGCAGTCGCGTTTAAACCCAACACCTTTCCCAATCGCAAACTCTTTTCTCCCTATGTTTACCGCGACACCAGTGGTAGCGACGATCTCCATTATCTCGATATTGGCGCCGAGGGTTACGATTATACCGATGGCACTTGGGACTGGTGGAACAATGCCATCAATCAAGCGGCGGGCTACTGGTCAAAGGCGTACTTTGATGAGGGGGCGGGCAATATTCTGATGGTGACTTATTCGGCTCCCTTTGGTGAGGCCGAGCATTATTTTGGTGTCGCGACGGTTGACTTAGCCTTAGATGGCTTGCCAAAGCAATTAGGAATTGCGCCTAATCGGCTGGTGGTTTTAGACGATCAAGGGCGACTGATTTATCATGTCGATAGGGAAAAAGTGTTGGCCACGACTTCAACACAGTGGCTCGATAAAAATAAATACAGGAATGCTGACTTTTGGGCCTTACAAGCGAAAGGACTTGATGGTCAGGCAAGGTTTGTTGACGATAAGGATGTGGTTTACCTCGCGAGTATTGCAACCGTTCCGCAGCTAAAATGGCGCGTCATAGTGCTAGCGCCAGAGCAAGAATTATTCAGCTCACTGCTCGATGATGTGGCATCCATAATACTCAATTTGAGTTTGCTAACCCTCTTATTATTGTTGACTTGCTATCTGGCCGCTAAGCGACTGACTCGGCCATTAGAGCTACTCGAGTCGGGTATCTTGTCCTTTGGACAGGGTAAAACCCAGCAGCTCATTGTTCCTAAAGGTGCTGTGAGTGAGATTGTGACGCTAAGCAATACCTTCAATCAAATGGCGGAATTACTCGCCGACCGTGAGCAAGCCATTCTTGATTCCCGTGGCAACCGCTTTGCTCGTTTGATTGATGGTATGAGCGATAAGTCTTTCTATTGTTCCCTCGATCCTGACGGCCAGCTGGCGCAAGTGAGCGAGGGCGTGACTAAGGTGCTGGGGATCTCCCCTGATCTGCTGAAGCGCAAATACCAAAGACTGTTTTCGGCCAATCCCCTTAATGAGAAAAACTGGCAATACACTGATTTGGCTTTAAAAGGCCAAAATGTTCCTTCGCATCAAGTGGAAATGCTGGATGATCAAGGGCATTTAAGAAGGCTCGATGTGTTTATGCAGCCATTAATGTCTGACACCGGTGAGTTAATGTCGGTGGAGATGTTATTTACCGATGTCACAGAGCAGTTCTCGGCGGCGGTCTGGTCAAATGCGGTACTGGAAGCCGCACCCGAAGCCATGTTGATTGTCGATGAGCTAGGGCAAATCGTGTTCACCAACAGTCGCTGTCTGCAGCTCTTTGGATACGAAACGGGCGCTATGCTGGGGTTGCAGGTTGAGGCGTTATTGCCGCAAGAATTGGGAGAAAGGCATGTACTTGAACGGCAAACATTCCTGCGAGAGGGCCGTGATAGAAGTATGGCAAATGCCCGTCATGTGCGGGCGTTAAAAGCCGATGGTAATGAATTTATTGCGGAAATAGCGCTGAGTATTCTTCCCACCGCCTTTGATGGACAAAGGCAAGTCGCGGCTTCAATACGCGATATGACACAAAAACTGGCCGTTGAGCAGAAGATCCGTGATAGCGAACAGCGTTTTCGTGGGCTAGTGACTAATATTCCCGGCGCCGTTTATCGGACTCGCATCGGGGATGTATGGTTTATGGAATATATCAGTGACAATATTGCTGAGATTACGGGTTATGCAGCGAGTCAGTTTATTGAAAATCGCCAACGTACCTTTGCTTCGCTGATTTTAGAGGAGGATAGGCCTACATGTCATTTGCATATTGATAGAGCACTCGCGCAGCAAGAAACCTTTGAAGTGGAATATCGTATTCGCCACCGCGATGGCAGTATTCGCTGGGTACATGAGAAAGGTAAGGCGAGTTATACCGAAGAGGGCATTCCACTCTGGTTTGACGGCAGTATCGACGATATTACCGAGAGTAAACTCGCGCTGGTACAGTTAGAGCAATCGCGTCAACAGATGACCAATATTACTGAGTCTATTCCTTGCACTGTGTATCAATTGCAGTGGCACTCGCCTACAGACCGAAGATTTACCTTCCTCTCTGGTGCGGCAATGAAGATGCTTGGGCTGCATCGCGATGATCTGATGAGTAATTTTGACATCATAGCCGAGCGGATTTTTGATGAAGAAAGGCCCGATGTTGTGCGGGCCTTGTCGGGTCAGAGTGAAGACAGACTGCAATGGATACGCGAGTTTCGCTATCGCCACCCTAATGGCAGCATACGTTGGATGGAAGCGGGCGCGAGCGGTCATTTGGGTGAAGAGGGTGCCATCACGTGGAATGGTTATGTGATGGACATTACCCAACGCAAAACCATAGAGCAAGAGTTAGCCCTCAGTGAGGCGCACTTTAAGGCGCTGTTCGATGGGGCAACCATTGGCATAGTCAATGTGGATATTAAAGGCGTTATTTTAGATTGTAATGACCAATTCTGTGCCGATATGGCGCTGTCACGTAACCATTTACGTAATACTGCTATTTTTGAGGTTCTCAGTGAGCAAGATCAACCCATAGCTAAGGCGCAATTTCAGGAGTTGGTTGAAGGTAAGATTGACCATTATCGCGGCGAGCGCAGTTTTATTCGTCCTTCCGGTGCGCCTTTGTGGATGACAGTCAATGTGTCGGCACTGCTTGATGCCCAAGGACAATTTGAATCGGCCGTGATCAGCATGGTCGATATGACAGAGCTTAAATTGCTCTCAGATGAACTGTTACTCGCCAAAGAGCAAGCCGATGCGGCCAGTAAAGCCAAAGGTGACTTCTTGGCGAATATGTCCCACGAAATCCGTACTCCAATGAATGCCATTATTGGCATGTCCCAGCTGTGCTTGCAGACCGAATTAGATAAAAAACAGAAGAATTATGTAGAGAAGATTGAGCGGGCATCGCAGTCTTTGCTGTCGATTATCAATGACATTCTGGATTTCTCTAAGATTGAAGCGGGTAAGTTAGATATAGATTCAGTACCTTTTCAGCTCGATACTATGTTGGAAGATCTCAGCGATATGTTTTCTGAGAAAGCTGCCCACAAACAGATTGAATTATTGTTCGCCGTTGCGCCCAACGTGCCTCGTTATCTGTTAGGGGATTCGCTGCGATTAGGCCAAGTCTTGATTAACCTGATGAATAACGCCATTAAGTTCACTGAACGCGGTGAGGTCTTGCTGTCGCTAAGCTTAGTTGAGCAGCAAGATGATGATGTCGTGCTGCGTTTTAGCGTGCGTGACAGCGGCATAGGCTTAACTGAGCAGCAGCAAGCAAAATTATTTAAATCCTTTACCCAAGCGGATACTTCAACCACCCGCAAATACGGTGGCACAGGTTTAGGTTTGGCTATTTGTAAGCAGCTAGTCGAACTGATGGGCGGGAAGATAGGGGTAGAAAGTCAGTTCGGTCATGGCAGCACTTTCTATTTCACGGTCAAGTTGCACATTTCCGATGGTCAGAAATTAGTACTCGAGCAAGAGCTTGAGGGCATGTCTGTGCTGGTGGTCGATGATAACGCGACCGCTAGAGATATTATGCGTACAACGCTCGAAAGTATGGGCTTTAGGGTCGATACGGTTCGCTCGGGTGAAGAAGCAATAAGCCGCTGCCTACTGCAAGCCTATGAAGTGGCGTTAATCGATTGGAAAATGCCTAACATGGATGGGCTGGAAACCGCGCGTCAAATCCAATTGCAGGCTCAGTCGCAATCTCAATCTCAATCTCAATCACAACCTCAGTCTCATCCTCAGCCCAAAATATTGATGGTATCTGCCCATGCGGATCATGAGTTCCTCACTCAAATTGAGCAACTGGCTTTAGCGGGATATATCAGTAAACCCATCAGTGCCTCACGCTTACTCGATGGCATAATGAACGCGATTGGCCGCGAAGGCATATTGCCCGTGAGACGCCGCACCGAAGAGTTGGCTCCGCAGTTGTTAGTGCCACTGCAAGGAAAACGTATCCTATTAGTGGAAGATAACGAGATGAATCTCGAAGTCGCCAGCGAGTTTTTAGAGCAAGTGGGGATTATTTTATCCATAGCGACCAATGGTCAAATCGCCTTAGACAAACTGTCGCAGCAGCATTTCGATCTAGTACTAATGGACTGCCAAATGCCGGTGATGGATGGCTATCAAGCCACTCAGGCGATAAGAAAAAGGCCTGAGTTGGCCAGTTTACCCGTCGTCGCCATGACAGCCAATGCGATGGCGGGCGATAGGGACATGTGCATCAGGGCGGGCATGAACGACCATATCGCTAAACCGATAGAAGTGAATGTTCTTTATCAAACCCTGTTGAAATACCTCGCACCCGCATCTGAAACGGCTGCAGTAGATACCTTTACTCAATCGATATTGAGTAACACTAAGGGTGAGGCAGGCCATAGTGCAGAACAAACCGTATTGCTTAAGTGGCCTGAGCACCCAGAGCTGGATATCGATAGAGGTTTGCAACTGGTGCAACACTCTACGCGGCTTTATCAACGCATATTTGATCGTTTCGTGAGCAGTCAGCGTAATGTGGTGGAACAGGTTCGCAAAGCTATCGCGGCGAATCAAATCGAAGATGCGGTGCGTATTGCCCATACCCTTAAAGGCTTAGCGGGCAATTTAAGCTCGGCTAAATTGGTTGAGTTAGCGCGTTTACTTGAGTTGCATTTAACTGAGAATGCGCCCTTTGAAGATGAGTTAGTTCAGATTCAACCGCTAGTGGCTTCTATCTGTGATGCGATTGAATACGCCAAACCCGCAGCGGTGAATCAAGCCGAACCCCAAGCTGTTGATTTATTATCTGCTGAAGATTTAAGGGCGGCATTACAGGCCTTGCGGCAGAACTTAGATGATGCCGATGCCAGCGCAGTGGCAAAAATTGATGCCTTAAAGTCGCAGGTGAGCAGTGCAATGTGGCAAGCGTTAAGCCCTGCCTTGTCTATGATTAATCAGTACCAGTTTGATGAGGCGATCGACTTGATTGATGATGTCATTGCTCAGTTAGGATAAAAAAAGTGGCACACTGAATTCAAAACTCATGAAGTGGAGCTGTTAATGGAAAAGGCAACAATATTAGTCGTCGATGACACACCGGAGAATATCGATATTTTGATCGGTATTTTGGGTGATGACTATAAAGTCAAAGTGGCGATCGACGGGCCAAGGGCATTAGCCTTAGTGGCAAAGTCGCGGCCCGACTTAATTCTGCTCGATGTGATGATGCCGGGAATGAATGGCTATGAGGTCTGTAAGTTACTAAAGCAAGATCCGCTGACCAGCCATATTCCAATCATTTTTGTGACTGCTTTATCGGAATCCTCCGACGAAGCCCAAGGCTTTGCCTTGGGTGCAGTGGATTACATCACTAAGCCCGTGAGTGCGCCTGTGGTTAAGGCGCGAGTTAAAACCCATCTTGCGCTCTATGATCAAAAACGCCTACTCGAACAACAAGTTAAAATCCGTACCCACGAGTTAGAAGAAACCCGTTTTGAGATCATCCGCCGCCTCGGCCGCGCCGCCGAATATAAGGACAACGAGACAGGTCTACATGTGGTACGCATGAGCCACTACGCCCGAATATTGGCGATAAAGCTTGGTTTACCTAGCACTTTCTGCGATTTAATTTTTAATGCGGCGCCGATGCACGATATCGGTAAAATCGGCACCCCCGATGCTGTGCTGAAAAAACCGGGTAAGCTTGATGCCGAGGAGTGGCGCATCATGCAGCAACATGCCGCTATCGGCGCCGAAATTATCGGTGAACACAGCGATCCGTTATTGCAGATGGCCCGTCGTATCGCCCTAACTCACCATGAGAAGTGGGATGGTTCAGGTTACCCTAATGGCTTGGTGGGAGAGGATATTCCCCTTGAAGGGCGTATCACTGCGATTGCCGATGTGTTCGATGCCTTGACTTCGCAAAGGCCCTATAAACAGGCTTGGACAATTGAAGCCACGATGGAGCTATTTGACAATCAAGCGGGAAAACACTTTGATCCTAGGCTGGTGGAAATGTTTAAAGAAATCCTGCCTGAGGCGATCGCCATTCGAGATACGTATTTGGAAAACTGATGCTCGAATGCTTGAGGGGTTGAGTACAAGATAAGCTAAAGGCGCCATTGGCGCCTTTATTCTGTTTCAATCTCTAATAGTGTTTTATTAAATCAAAGCCTTACGCTTCGTCTAATGAGTAGGGCAGGGCTTGAATGGTTAAGCTTGATTGCTCATCATCGGCAAAACGCAGTTTAGCATCGCTTTCGGTATCGTTGGCAAGTACTGCGGTTAACAAGACTTGGTTGCCGCGCTGTACAAACTCAATAATATGGCCGCCACGGCGAAAGCCATCTTCCATCGCGATTTCAAGGCCAGACTCTAGGCTGATTTGCTGATCAGTATGGCCGCGCAGAATATATAGGGCGCGTTTATTACCACCGCGATACTTCATCCGCGCTATGGTTTCTTGCCCCATGTAACAGCCTTTATTGAAGCTAATGCCGTTAACCGCTTGTAGATTACACATCTGCGGTACGTATTGGCTGGCATGGCTGGCGGCTAGATTGGGGTAACCCGCGGTAATTTCTAACGCTTGCCAAGCACTGGCATCAAATACGCTCAGCTTTGATTTGGCCACTAAAGCAGCGGCAGCCTCTGGGGTTAACATTAAAATGAAACGGTCAGTGTCTTTTAAAATCGCGCCATGTTCAATGGGTGCGAATTCTTGATGAATGTCGCCAAAATGTTCGTGTACAAACTGGTTTGCTTGTTCACCGGCCACCCCGAGCAGAGTCCATTCAGCGGATGCATTGCTTAAAGTGGCTTTGCTAAACACGGCATATTTTTGTAACTGGGGTAAATCGACTTCGATAGTATCCTTTGGCATCAACATAAAGAGCGCATCTTGAATTGCAAAGGTTCTGAAACTGGCCAGCATTTTACCTTTTGGATCGCAATGTGCGCCCCAGCG
>Ga0065714_10001334_pt1 | contig 12143 bp, 9 predicted proteins | sample MisRhiReplicate2_FD_59101 | JGI IMG/M metagenome (GOLD analysis project Ga0065714, IMG submission 59101) | Miscanthus rhizosphere microbial communities from Kellogg Biological Station, MSU, sample Rhizosphere Soil Replicate 2: eDNA_1 v2... | ecosystem: Host-associated > Plants > Roots >... | reverse complement strand
CTGGTGGGAACTCGCTCGCTGGGTCGACTCCAGCTTGCTCGACACCTTGTACAACCAGGTTTCGGCTTCCAATCAAGTGCTGTTATCGCTGCCCACATCCGGGTTTATGGATGGGACGGTCACGGCGCAGGTAATTGAGTATGTGATGGGGGCGATGTTCATCGTGCTGCCAATGGTCTTTCTAGCCGCAATGAGTTGGGCCGGATATAGCGTAGGTTCCATAGCAGAAGGCATGTTAGGAAAAGGGACACTCAGTGCACAAAATGCGGGTTCGAAAGGTACTGATGCTCTGATCTCTACAGGTACTTCAATCAGAAAAAGCTAACGACAACCCACTAATGCTCGTCCAGGTCAGGCTGACCCGGTGCACGATTAAGTTCGTACTCGCCATAAGGATCGCCGAATGCCTGAGCCCCGTAAAAGTCCTTTGAGGCGTTGGGTCGGCGATGGACGATTACCCAATACAAACCCATTAGAGTCATCAACGACAGGAACAGCCAAAAACTTACAAAAAGCAACGCTCCAACCATAGTGAACTTGGCGATCAGAAAACTTCCGCGAACGAGTAAATTACCCGCAGGCACACCTGCCACCATCGCGCGCTCAGCTAAACGGGTCTCGAATGCTCTCAGTATGCGATACCCGCGCTTTATCGACATGCCACAGGTATATGCCCAGCGGTGGGCACGTGAATTCTGAACAGGGTTCTGAGTCGGCATGGTCTCGCCCTCTTCTGAGCGTTTTCATGGTTGAGACAGGAGTAACAGCCTACTACTGAAAACTGTCCGTGCCTGACCGTTTATCAGTTTGACCAGCCGAATAATCTTCACTGGAAGACAGAAGACAAGCCCCGTAAANGAGCNTNTCTNCAGTGATTGACCNANATAANTCGTCCGGCTAAATACAAGGTACAGATCGCTGTTATCAACAGCACCTGCCCAGGTAGCCAGAGCCTTCAAGNCTACGTCACTTCGGTGATGGTTCTCCCCAAGTGCGATTAGCGTTCGGTNGCTCGCACGATNACCGTATCTANGGTGATGAACGCCTANTGCTCTNCTGAGCGCCTTTCGAGCNCTGCTCGTGAAGTAAGCCCTCTTGATTTTCTTCAACCCACTGCGGGGAAATCTTTCCTCGCACGGGACAGGTTTCTTCGCGTTTTCAACGGAGACACACCATGCCCGACTCACTTACACCGGAAAAACTGAACACCCTTCGGTTGCCCATCGTGTTCACCCCTGGCGCGTGGCAACGCGCAGTACTGCTCGAGCGTTCCGATCACGCTGAGAAGCTGCAGGTCGATCGGCTGAGCCACGTATTGCGCGCAGCCTTCGAGGCTCACCTGGCCTATCCACACAAGCCCTATGTGCTGTTCGAGGTAGCCCACACCGCGTCAACGGATCATCAATGCCATGACCCGTTGCTGCAACTGAGCCTTAGCCTGCTCCGCGAGCCAGACCAGCCTGACGCCTTCCTGATAGCGCTTGCAGGAGAGGCCAACGCTAAACGCAGATAACCGTACCCGGCTCTCAAATCCACATTTGGACAGCAGGCAAGACCTGCACCAATCCACCCATCACCCAATCGGGGAACCCTCCCCTACGGGCAAGGCGTTCCTCCGTTTTCTCTCGAGGAAAATGCCATGCGCGATATCTACCAAGACGTGACTGACAAGATCGTTACTGCTTTAGACCAAGGCGTAGCCCCCTGGATCAAACCCTGGTCCTCAAGTGGCTCAGCTAAAGTCGGTCATCATCACCCCTACCCCATTAACGCCATCACACGGCGTCCCTATTCGGGGATCAATTTACCGTTGCTCTGGGCCGAGGCCAGGTTGCAGGGGTTCACTCAAGATCGTTGGCTGACCTTCAACCAAGCCAAAAAAGCTGGCGGGCACATCCGTAAGGGTGAGCACAGCACCCTGGCGGTGCTCTACAAGCCAATAGAGCGCGAGGAACAGACCGAGTCAGGCCAACCCGTACTCGATGAAAACGGTCAGCCCAAGGTCGCTCACTTTGGCATTCTCAGGACGCATTTTCTGTTCAACATCGAGCAAACGGAGGGACTCGAAATGCTCAATGAAGCCCTGCTCGAGACGGAACAGAGTGACCCCTTCCAGCCCAACAGCGCTGCGGAAAATCTGCTGTTACGTTCGGGTGCACACATCGTTCATCGATCTGCAGACGAAGCCTTTTACCATCCGGTCAGGGATCTCATCCAACTGCCGACAAAAGCGCAATTTCACGATGAAGGTGGGTACTACGCCACCGCACTGCACGAGCTGACGCACTGGACCGGGCATCACGCTCGGTTGCAACGTGAAGGCGTGACGTCATCCTGTCCGTTCGGCTCGCCAGGCTACGCGTTTGAGGAGTTGATCGCCGAAATGGGTGCAGCTTTTTTATGTGCTTACACCGGCATTCAGGGAGAGCTGAGGCACGAGGGCTATATCGACTCCTGGCTCGGCCTGCTCAAGGCTGACAAACGCGCGATCTTTCGCGCCAGTGGCCAGGCCCGAAGCGCATCAGAGTATGTGCTCAACCTGGAGCAGCAACCGAAGCAAGTGGTCCCAGTCGACTCGCTTTGCATGAACGATGAAGCTTAATCGTTATCACACTGCTGCAATCGCTTCACAGGGCGCAACGCGAGTTGAGCCCTTTTTTCTGCGCCCAGAAAAAACCCCATGCCGCGGGACTCTGACGAAAAAATAAGAGAGGCGGCGCGCACGCGCAGCATGCCGTTACGTATCCAGGTTCTGCGCCAGAAAATCCACCAGCTCGAGCGGACTCCGGCTGTCGATCACCTTGTAGATCAGATCGCGTTTACTGCGCGGTAACTTCTTGACCACGCTCTTCGCCGAGGCCCTGACGGCTTCGTCGGTCCCATGGATACGTGCCGCGAGCAGCAGCACGAGCGTGGCGTCAGTGAGGTTCATGGCAAGACCCAAAAAATATGCACCGCAGTGTACCGGCTCTTGTCTTTTCCGTACTAGCCCCCCAACAAAACGATGCCTAGCAGTATCGATATTCTGATTGCCGCACAAAGGGACCCGAGCCAAAAGGACGGGAAAGGGTTGGAAGGGAATGGGGAGTCAAGGGTAAGAGCCCTATCCGAAAAGGCTAAAAGGCCACTGACCCAGCCATTTCCCGGAGGTCACGATGCTCAGTCTGTTTCGCCACAAAAGGCAGAAGCCTCCTCCGCCACTGACCGTGAGCGTCGCCGAAGGTTATCTGCCCATCGAGCCGGCCCACAGCTTGTTAGCCGCGGAACACCGCCGTCAGTTGCTTGATCGCATCTGGGAATACACCGCCCTCTCCCACACGCAATTCACCCAGCTCTACTTAAATCCGATCCATCGCTACGCCGAACAGGTCCAGCAACTCCCGGCCAGCGAGACACACCACCATGCGTATCTCGGCGGCATGCTCGACCATGGCCTGGAGCTGGTCGCTTGCAGTTTGAAACTGCGTCAGTCGTATCTGCTGCCCACTGGCGCCGCGGCCGAAGACCAAGCCGCCCAGACCGACGCCTGGTCGGCTGGCATCGCCTATGGCGCCCTGCTGCATGACATCGGCAAGATCGCCGTGGACCTGCTGGTCGAACGCCAGGATGGCCGTGTTTGGCATCCTTGGCACGGCCCCCTGGATCAGCCCTACCGTTTTCGCTACCTCAAAGGTCGCGAGTACCACCTGCACGGCGCCGCCGCAGGCTTGCTTTACACCCAGATTATCGACCGTCCTATCTTGGATTGGCTCAGTGGTTTTCCGGCGCTGTGGGCCAGCTTGCTGTATGTCCTGGCGGGTCAATACGAACGTGCCGGCGTGCTCGGTGAATTGGTGATGCAGGCCGACCGCGTCTCCACCGCACAGAACATCGGCGGCAACCCGAGCAAGGCGCTGCAAGCGCCGATTCATTCGCTGCAACATCACTTGATCACAGGGCTACGCCATCTAGTTCAGCACGAACTGAAACTCAACAAGCCAGGTGCCGCGGGATGGCTAACTCACGACGCCCTGTGGCTGGTCAGCAAGGCCGTCACCGACAAGCTGCGAGCCTATCTGCTGTCGCAATCGATTGAGGGCATTCCCTCATCCAACATCGCCGTATTCGACGAACTGCAATCGCATGGATTGGTCGAGTCTACCCCGGAAGGCAAAGCCATCTGGACCGCGCTTATCGCGCAGGGAAACTGGCAGCAGAGCTTTACCTTTCTGCGCCTTCAACCGGCGTTGATCTGGGGGAACGAAGACCGGCCTGAGGCTTTCAGCGGAACGGTGAGCGTGGCAGTCGATGACCACCCGACTGACACTCCGGCATCACCAGCCGCGCCCGAGACTGTCAGTACAGGATCGCGTCAAAGCTCTTCGCTGGCAGATCCCAGGTCGATAGAAGACGCTGACTATCTCGACACGTTGTTGGATATGTTCGAAATGGGAGAATCCGAGGTGCGTGATCCGCCGCCAGAAAATGCTCTTGAAGTCTCAAGCTCCCCTTCGGACAACCCAGGCCAAGTTTTCCTGAATTGGGTCAAGGAAGGCATCCAGAGCCACAAGCTGATCATCAATGACAGCAAGGCCAAAATCCACACGGTGAGTGGCAGCGTATTTCTGGTCACACCTGGCCTCTTCCAACGCTACGCGCAGGAGTTTCCTGGTATCTCTCAGGGTGTAGATCATGAGATTGAAGAATGGCGTTGGGTGCAGAAGCAATTTGAGAAACTGAAGGCCCACAGAAAACGTGACGATGGCTTGAACATCTGGATCTGCCAAGTAAAAGGACCGAGAAAAAAAGCACTCCTGAAAGGGTATCTGCTGAATAACCCGCAAATACTGCTCACCCCCATGCCTCCAGACAATCCTCACCTTCAGATTTTAGAACACCATATCTTCGCGCGACCTTAATCAACGGTACGCACCCAGAGAAGCTATTAAAACTCAAGCTGTTAACAACCCTAAGCGATCGAGCTCATCTACTATAACCGGACTAATATTGAACAGTGATGGATCCAATTCGGCTAACCATTCTCGCGCCTGCCCGACCGTCATATTACTATCTGGATATATCCCCTCGAGAACGGACGCGGCTATCCTTGAGAGTCCCAGCTCAATGAAGGATCGGCCAGCGACTGAGGCGATTCCTAACTCAAGAGCTAACGAGAAATCAAAAATAGATGATATCTTATCCGCCCTACCGCTATTTTCCAATGCCAGCTTCAGAATATCTACGTACACTTTTCCAAGCTGCACAAATTGAAACCTTACGACATCTTCAATAATTTCAAATGTCTTTTTTATGATAGAACTGGGATCCACAGGCTTGATTTTTTTCATTCGATACGCAGCATCTAGGCGCTTGTTCATGGCTTCGTTATTCATTTCCTTTTCGTATCTTCGCCGGGCCGATCGCACTTCTGTCTTCAGTATTGCTGGATAAGGCATGCCTTTCATCCACGGCACAGCAATTCTAGATACGTATCCTCCCCAGTTCCCGCCATACCCTCTTATCGAACTTAATATATCGTTAAATATCCTCCCATAAAACTCTCCGGAACGATCTATATCATGAGGATTTAAGGGTATTATTTCTGCAAGCAGTCCAGAATCAATCTTCCTCATTAAAAGCTCATAAAGCCTTCGCTGACCAAATGGATCGACCACCCAGTTAGCGATTAAAATTTCGGCAGGAAGGTTAATTTCCTTAGCAGCACTATCTGCAGCTTTAATCAAACTAAAACTATCAGCAGCCGATATATCAGGGGCAACCCTTTGAACAAACGCCCGAGCGTTCCCTTGAGATGCCTTGGCTATCAACAGTCCAGCGGAAGCTCGAACCTGCCCAGGTATATCATCTTTTGGATTTTCTTTAGGCATATTACCACTTAATGCACTAATAACTAAAGAGCAGTGAGAACTCAGTATTTCCCCGAGAGCTGGCTTAATCGTAAACTTAGCAAATTCCCCCATTGGTTTTTCAACCCAAGCATCATAATCTACAAGAAAAACATTCCCTACAATATCCTCCTTCATGCGACCGGCCCGACCAGCGAAATTCCACAGCAATGCAGGGTCCAAAAGCACGCCAGAACCACGTGTAGGAGTGTCAACAAATACGTTTCTTGCTGGAAGATTTATCCCCTGAAACAGAGTAGTTGTACAAGTCAAAAATTTTAATGCGCCAATTTTGAATGCAGATTCAAGAGCTTCACGCAATAAAGTCGGCATTTTTCCATAGTGAAAGGCTACCCCTTTCCTAACCATATCAGCGAGCTTATATTCTGAGTGAATATGCTCCTCGATAAACTCAGCTAGAACACTCAAAACCTCATTCGGACTAGTTTTAGCTGCAAGCGCAAGCCCAGCATCTGCTGCTATTTGGCTCGCTACCGTTTCCGCCCCAATAGGGCCCGTAGCGTAGACTAGAGAACCGCCGGTACTTCCTAACTCAAGACTAATAGCCGCGAGCCTAGTTTTAGGCAGATCAAAGCCCCGCTTAGATAACAGCTTACCGATTGGGTGAGCACCACTGCGAGATAGTAGTTTCAAATCCAACCCATCAAGATCAGCACTTCGGCTTACAACAATGCGATTTTGCAACACTGGAGAGACGGCGGTGGTTGCTGGCTTGATAGACTCGAGACCTAAAACCGATGCAGCTTCTTCGAACCCATCGGCACCTGGAGCCAAAAAAACCACAGTAGTATTAATGCTCCGGGAAACAATCTGCTCAATACACTCTTGAAGAATCATTCCTCTGGCACCGTCAGAAAGGTTCTGCGCCTCATCAACCACTAACAAATCAACTTTTATATCGGTAATAGAAAGGAGCACCTGCAATCTTTCTTGAGTCAAAACATAAATCTGCTTTCTTTTTAATTCCGAGTCAATAGTAGGTATAGTGGAAACCCGCACATCTATGAACCCATCAAAACGGGCTTGAATTTTTTGAAAAATCTCAGATAGCAATGCTCGCGTGGGAGCGATATACACCACTATGCACTGGTGAGACTCTATTACCCGACGCGAAAGATACTCAATCACCAGAAAAGATTTACCGGCTGATGTCGGGGCTGATATAGCAATTATTTTTTCTACTTTAAGAGCGTCCCAGACTTTTTTCTGATAGTCAGTAAGCGCGACCTTATTTGAAACAACACTTATACTGTTTAATTCTTGTGAAATTCTCCTTTGTAAAAGATCAAGCAATGACTCACTTTCAACACCAAACTTTTCTTCAGCATAGATTATCCCCGGAAAGTTTCCGAGGGACAGTAGGACCCTAATGCATCGGCTCAACGTTTCAGGCTCTCTATTCAACAATAATGAATTAAAAGCGATAATTTGAGCTACAACTTTATGTTCCTCCTCAGGAGACTGCGCCAATATAGATGCACAATAAAGCATTTTCTGAAAGCCCCCCTTACTCAGCGGTAACAATTCAGAAACAATTTCTTGAGACAGCGTTGCACCAGCACCAGTTGATTCGAGGACACTCAACTCCCTCAAAAAATTCGAATTATGAAAAAAACGTGCTGACAATTCCGATGCAAAATTACTCATTCCTTCGTCGTCCCTGCTTGTGACTAGAGTTATACCGATCCCGCATCGGGCAATCCCATTTCCTTGTAAAATTTCTCACGAAGCTCGTCAACATCCGGCACTGCCACGAAAAACACTAAACTTTTTCTTGCATCAGCTCCGTGCTTTAGTATGTGCGTTAATGCGGAACTTTGATGATGCGCAAATTCTGACGCATAGTTCGCAACAAAATGTTTCTCATGAGCCGTTACTGGCCCATCTGTCACAGACAGCTTATTTGAAAAATGTTTTTTCTCGGAATAGCATATCACTCCCACCCATCTTTCACGCTTATGCGCTTGCGGGTTATTAACAACATCAAAATACTGTAACGCTAATTCACGTTCCTCTCCAACAAGCACATCTAGATTCCCCAGATCGCCAACCAATTCATATTCTCGAAAATACTGTTTTTCATTCTTCATGAAACCTGCGGCGGATTCGGCAAAGTCACTAACTCCGTCATTAGCGGAGCGAGCTAGCTTTGACTCTAAAAAATAAATAGTTAGCGCTTCATTTTCAAACACTGCATGAATACCATCCAGACCGTGCACCGGCATGTTACTGGAGGTTTTCAAAGACATTTTCGCGGCAACCTGTGCCGCTTTCAAATGATGGACCGCTATGCAGTATGCTAATATCTCCCCTACTTCACTAGCACGAGAGGGATTTTTTTGTTTGAACTCAATAAAAGAATTTTTTACAACGGATATTAATTCTGCAGCTGCAGATAGATCTGCCTCCCCCGCTGCTAACGCTTCCTGAAAAGCGAGCCTACGCCTCCTAGGTAAAGCATAATTCACTGCTTGCGCCCAGAGGAACTTTGCTAGTTCAGTAATTAATGGCCTATCTTCTGAAAACCTCACATAAAGAAGAGACGTTTTCGGATATACCCCTTCATCATTTGCGGAATGAGGTACACAGCACTCAACAAATCTATCGATAGGAGACTTATCTAATAGACGATCAATAATCTCTTGAATTGAAAGTTCGCCGGACATAGACACCAAGACATTCCTTTGCTACGGGCCAAATGGACGTAAGATAATTACGTACGATGCTATGGTACCGATCCTATCTCAGCCAGCCATGATAACGCCAGCACGCTCCTTCAGGACCAAAGAATTCTAAGGGCAGCCATGTGGTTTGTGGATACTGATAACAAAATCAGAGAACCATGGTTTGACTATTCAGACTCTTGGCCCAGCGCGCTAGACGACGGACGAATTTCAGGTGCGCCTACGCAAACACCACGATGTACAAACCTGGCTACCCTCAGGCACTAGCAGCATTTTCGTTATGTTCTAACAACACACCCTTCGCCTTAACGCGACAGCGATGGGTCCAAGCTGCGCCTCGGGTTAGGAAGTCACTGGTCGGGACAGCCCGCAGCACCGTCGATGCCATCCTGGAGGCGCAAGGCTTCGACAAATTTCGGCGCATGCCCCCCCCCAAAAAAAATCAAACAGGATTGGTGCCAAAGGCAGCACGAGAAAGAGCAAAAAAACGGCGTGACCTCACAGCTACCTGGTGTGAGTTAGCAGCGGATTTGGCACCGCCCAGGACCTTGCAAGAGATTCCGAGCTGACCGCTAGAAGCCGCGGCCGAAGGATCTTTCGAGGGTTCAGCGGCACTCAATCGGTGCCAACTACCTGCAAAATGGTTTGTCACCAAAACAGCAAGAAGTCGGGTGAATTTGCGGTCTGTTTGGCACTGCGGTCTGGGCCCAAAAACGTCGAATTTGGAGGTATGAGGCAGGCTCAAGGACGCGATGGTTTGATTCCAAATCGGGCCCCTCGGCCTTGTAATCAACGGGTCTTCAGAAGCCCCACAGCCCGTCAGCAATCAATTCGAATTGATGCGCCCTCCCCGCGCTCTGTTCCGTTTCCCTAGCGTACAATCGGAAGTCCGGCCTAAAGGTGCTTCCGTTTGTCTTCAAAGGCACGGCCCGCGTGACGTACAGCCGGTTTCGCTGATTTGGGATGGTGACCTTTAAGAACGAAGAATCGGAACTGAGCTTCCAGGGTTTAGCGCCGCGGAGCGGGTGAGGAAAAACGCCCTAATCGCCCGAAAACGTGGCGTATGGCAAGGCTATTCGTCTGCCGGGTGAATCCAGCAGCCGGGACTCTCACTATCGAAGAAATCTACTTCTACCTCGCCGAGGTCATCCTGGATGATCTGATGGGCCGTATTGCAGTAAGCCTGGCTGCCCCGAAACACTGAAACGGCCACACGCTGGATGCCACTGCCTCGCATCCGCTTGAGCAAGTGCCTGTCATGCTCCCCAAGTCCCCAGCCGAACAGGGTCAGCGATCTACGTGGCGATGTGAGGACCTCCCGATAGACCGTGGACAGGTAATAGCTGCTACGGATTGAGTTGATTTTTTGCCCGGCGGTCCCCTCACTGACGAACAGAGGCACAACTCGTTCGCTACGCCACTGCCGCAGGATCGCTTCCAGCAGCCCATGGCCTGCAGCATGGATTTTGAACTCTTCCTCCACGTTATTACGGCTCAAAGCCAAGCTACCGTGGGGGTAGAAGACCAAGGTATTTTCGCGCTCGCCGTAAAGCGAACGGAATCGCCGCCAATCGTCGTCGAAACTGCCATCGCGGAAGCAGTCCTTGAACTTGTGACCATCGTCGACGTTAAAGCCGTGCGCCATGGTCCAGTAGATCAGCAAGTCGTAGTTCAGCGAGAGCACCGTGTCGAACCCTTTAAGGTACTGGTACATGTTGGGCAGATGTTGTGTGACCTGCTCGTACTCAGGGTGTACGCTGCGGACCGCCTGTATTAAGGAGTCTCGAACTCGCACATACGCCTGGTGCGTTCGCTCGTCAGGAATTTCCAGTGACCGGTTCACGTTGCTGGCCTGCCAGACCAGCCGCAGGACAAGCTCAAAATCGCTGGTTTCGAAGAAGTCGAACAGGCGCTGCACATCGCCGTCGAGCAACTCATTCTCGCGTGCATGCGTCAGCAGTGAGCCATACGCGAAGGTCGGCGCAATCGCGATGCTCGCACCGTTGCCGAGCAAGATAGTGCCGCGACGGTAGTTGTTAGAAATTTCTGCCCACGGCAGGATGGGGAATGGCATACCGGCTCCGCTCTGGATGTTGTCGCGCGATGATAGCCCTACCCGGTGAACGTTTATCAGTGACCGCGTCAATAAAAGACGGGATCACCGAACCGCGGCAAGAATTGAATGAGTGCACGGAAGGAAACTGTATGAGTGGGGAGTAGCTGTCGACCTGATTGCCGGATGCTGCTTTCCGCCACCGCCTGTTGTAGGTCGAAGGCGGCCGGCTGGGAGTAACGGCTAGGCACAGATCTTCAGCCTTCATTCGGATACAGCCAGTACAGCATCCACACCGATGAGCTCTGCTGGAATATCGAGTTAACCTGCGATCAATGTTCGAATCACCCAAACGGGAAGTACTGCCCCCGGTCGGCTGCACGGCTAGCGAGAGCACCCCTCCATTGCGGTGAGCCAGTACCCATCTCAAGATGCCACACTGAACAGCAAGGGGGCCGTTCGGCGGAAAATTCCAGGGAGACACACTGGAAGCCAGCGCCCAAAGTATGGGCTAGGGTATGAGCTGAAACCGACCAGACACAAAAAAGCCCTGACAAATCAGGACTTTAATGAAAAATAGTGGCGGAAGCGTAGAGATTCGAACTTGGCAATCTTACCCTTGCCCCCACTTGATGTCTTTCCGCTCTGGGCCGAATGCTGCGGCTCAAGCAGATTGCGATCGAGCAGAAATATACCTCAAGCACCCGCCTTCCCCATCGCGCTCACCGCTCCGCTGATGCATCGCCCCTGTCCTGGCGAGCACCGTCGGCGAACTTGTCTGGCCCACCCTGAGTCCGTTGCGGGACCTTCGCCCCCTTGGCCGTTTGAGGTACGCTGAAAGCTAGACAGGACCGCCCTGTTCCAAGTCAAAAATCGCCAATCGCGATCGTCTGCGGACCCGCCGCGACTGGGGGCAAAATTGGGGGCATAGCTTCAATTTTAAGCTCTGAAACCAGCGTTCTAGAGCCCAGTCAAAATGTTTTTTGGAGAGCAAGAGTTTGACTGTAAATAACAGACTCTAGACTCGCAGCGCTTTGTACGCGGAGCAAGAGCCATAGCTGGACTTACAGAGACAATCGGCAGTACCGGCGGTAGGGCTGGATGGTGGCGCATTCAACTCAAGCGCGTCATTTTTCCTTCGTAGTTGAGATGTCTTGCCAAATGGTGTTCTCCTGCGCAATAAAAAATCCGACTCAAGGGCAGCGTATCGCGATCATTAGCCCGTAGAAATCAGATGTTGACCGTCATTTTTTGAGTGTCTTCCGGTGCCTCATATGGCGCGAGAACTCCTGCCCTCCAGCGGCAACTCGAAAAACAACGAACTCCCATCAGAAGCACTCGAGTGTAGCGGTAACATCCATCGTCACCGCTCGAAGTTAACGCCTCAGTTTGAGCCCAGGGCACTACACACGATCCGCTTGGTCATGTCGAAATTATCCGAAGTGAGGGCATCAATTGGCGAACGATCTTTTTGTCGCCAATCGAGTGACATTCTCGCCG
>Ga0065714_10000086_pt1 | contig 12145 bp, 10 predicted proteins | sample MisRhiReplicate2_FD_59101 | JGI IMG/M metagenome (GOLD analysis project Ga0065714, IMG submission 59101) | Miscanthus rhizosphere microbial communities from Kellogg Biological Station, MSU, sample Rhizosphere Soil Replicate 2: eDNA_1 v2... | ecosystem: Host-associated > Plants > Roots >... | reverse complement strand
GCTGCGACGGTCGCCGTAGAAGGCGATGGCGAACATGATGGCCATATAGGCCAGGGCGACGGCGGCGATCAGCCCGCTGGACAGCGACATGGGAACTCCAGACAAAAGACACCCGGGACTCCCGCCCGGACAGACAGTCTCGCACGATGGCAGGGGTTAGTCAGTGTCGACCAAGGTCGCGGCGTGGCGGGGTGTCGCAGGCGGTGTGCCAGTTGGATTTTTGGTGTTTTTTCCGGCCCCTTCGCGAGCAAGCCCGCTCCCACATTGGATCTGTGTCGTTCACAAATCCCCTGTGGGAGCGGGCTTGCTCGCGAAGGCGGCCTTACTGATTCAGCGCAATCTCGATCAACCGATGCAACTCCTCAACCTCCAGCGGCGCCGCTGAAAACAGGATGCGAAACACCGTCGGCGCCGCCACCAGGTTGATCAGCCGATCAACGTTCGGCTTCGGCTGATCGGGGTAACGATCCAGAATCGTCTGCAACTGCCCGCCAATGATTGTCGCGCAAAGGGCCGGCGTGGTGCTGCATTGCACGTCGCGCAACATGTTGCGGCCGGGCTCGGAACTCATCTCGTCCAGATACTGCTCGGCCCAGGCGCGCACGTCACCGCGCAGGCTGCCGGTATTGGCCGGCTCGCTCTCGGGGCGCATGCGGGCGAGGGCGACGTCCGCCAACAACACCGACAAATCGCCCCAGCGCCGGTAGATGGTCGACGGCGTGACGCCGGCGCGCGCGGCGATTTGCGGGACGGTCACGGTGGTGCGGTCCTGCTCTTCGAGGAGATCGCGGACTGCCGAGTGAACCGACTCTTGCACCCGGGCACTGCGACCGCCGGGGCGTAACCCTTCTTTAATAGCCATGCATCGGACCTTAACACAAAGAATTTGCTTTAAGCGTTGGCCAGTAGCACACTCCGCAAAAGCAAAAAGTTAGCTTTTGCGGAGTGTGCTCAATGTCCAGTTCAACGTCTAATCGTTCAAGCCTGTGGTTCCTGGCGATCACCTTACTCAGTTTTCTGGCGGCGTCCACGGCGCCGACGCCGTTGTATCACCTGTACCAGGAACACCTGCAATTCTCGGCAGCGACCCTGACCCTGATTTTCGGCGTGTACGCCATCAGCTTGCTGGCGGCATTGCTCACGGTCGGTTCGCTCTCGGATTACCTGGGGCGCAAACCGGTGATCTTCACTGCTGTGATGTTGAACATGCTGGCGATGCTGCTGTTTATCAATGCAGACAGTGTCGCCTGGTTGATCAGTGCACGAGTGCTTCAAGGTTTTGCTACGGGGATGGCCACTGCCGTGCTGAGTGCGGCGCTGTTGGACACCGATCGTCAGCAAGGGCCGCTGGTCAACAGTGTGGCGCCATTGCTGGGCATGGCGTCGGGCGCCATGGGCTGCGGCTTGTTGGCTGAGTTTGCACCGCTGCCGTTGCAGTTGACCTATTGGGTGCTGTTCGCGCTGTTTGTGATGCAAGCGCTGTACGTCTGGCGCTTGCCGGAAAGCGTCAGCCCCCAACCGGGAGCCTGGGCTTCGCTGCGCCCGACACTGCATGTGCCGATCCAGGCGCGACGTACGTTGTGGCTGGTGCTGCCGATCAACATCGCGGTGTGGGCGCTCGGTGGTTTTTACGCTTCNNTGGCNCCGTCTCTGGTGCGCACGGCCACGGGATCGACCTCNAATCTGATTGGCGGTGCGACNGTGGCCGTGTTGACGGTGACCGGCGCGTTGATGATCTACACCTTGCGCGATCGGCCGGCCGACAAGGTCTTGCGCCTGGGTGGCAGTTTGCTGCCGGCCGGCGTCGCACTGATTCTGCTGGCGGTGCACAGCGCCAGCCTGCCACTGTTTTTCGTCGGGACACTGGTGGCCGGATGCGGTTTCGGCGCCGGTTTCCTCGGTGCATTGCGCAGCGTCGTGCCGCTGGCCTTACCCCATGAACGGGCAGGGTTGATGTCGGCTTACTACGTGCTNAGTTATCTGGCGTTCTGCTTGCCGTCGTTGCTGGCCGGGAACTTGACCCGGACCTTCGGGCTGGTGGCCACCACCGATGGTTACGGTGCGGTGCTGATTACGCTCTCGGTCGGCGCTTTGTTCGCGTTGTTGCGTCAGCAGTCCATGAAAGTCTGTGGCGTCGATGTTCGATGACCGTTAGCCTTGGCACCGCCCTGCCTTTCGACGGACCGACGCATGAAAATCATCCGCAGCAAATCCTTCACCGCTGACCGTGCCTGGGGCGCTTTGGATATCGCCAACATGAACGGCATCACCACGCGTTTGCACTGGACCGATCAGCCCTATAAATGGCACATCAATGATGGGCAGGAAGTGTTCGTGGTATTGGATGGCGTTGTGCAGATGCGCTATCGCGAAGCAGGTCAGGAGAAAGAAGTGGAGTTGGGCGTAGGCGATATCTTCTATGCCGACGTCGGCACCGAACACGTAGCCCATCCGCAGGGTGCGGCAAGAATCCTGGTGATCGAAACTGAAGGCAGCGTCTGACGCTATATCTGCAAAACAGATAACAGTTAGAGATATTACCCGTTATATCGATATTCGATTCGGATCTACCATGGGCTCCACCTCAACAGAGGACAGGAGTTCACCATGACATGCCCCAACACTGCCCCAGCCGGTTTCAAACCCTTCAGTCATTTGCAGCACCCGCGTGAAGTCATCCGCCAGTTCACGCCGAACTGGTTCGCCGCCACCATGGGCACCGGGGTGCTGGCGTTGGCGCTGGCGCAGCTGCCGGGAACAAATGCCGGTTTGCACGCGATTGCCGAAGCCCTTTGGCTGTTCAATATCGTGCTGTTCGTTTTGTTCACGGCGCTATACGCGGCGCGTTGGGCATTGTTTTTCGATGAGGCGCGGCGGATTTTCGGTCACTCCACGGTCTCGATGTTTTTCGGCACGATCCCCATGGGCCTGGCGACCCTCATTAATGGCTTCCTGGTGTTCGGTCTGCCGCGTTGGGGCGAGGGCGTGATTCATCTCGCCGAGGTGCTGTGGTGGCTGGATGTGGCGATGTCTGTGGCGTGCGGCGTGCTGATTCCCTACCTGATGTTCACCCGTCAGGAGCACAGCATCGACCAGATGACCGCCGTCTGGCTGTTGCCAGTGGTGGCGGCAGAAGTGGCGGCTGCCAGCGGTGGTCTGTTGGCGCCGCACCTGGTCGATGCCCATTCGCAACTGGTGGTGCTGGTAACCAGCTACGTGCTTTGGGCGTTTTCCCTACCGGTGGCGTTCAGCATTCTGACCATTCTGTTGCTGCGCATGGCGCTGCATAAATTGCCCCACGAAAACATGGCCGCCTCCAGTTGGCTGGCGCTGGGGCCGATCGGCACCGGGGCGCTGGGCATGCTGCTGCTGGGCGCCGACGCGCCGGCGATCTTTGCGGCCAACGGTCTGCCGGGCATCGGTGAAATCGCCGCCGGGCTGGGGTTAGTGGCCGGGGATCACCCTGTGGGGCTTTGGTCTGTGGTGGATGCTGATCGCGGTGCTGATCACCCTGCGTTACCTGCGCGTCGGTATTCCGTTCAATCTCGGCTGGTGGGGTTTCACCTTCCCGTTGGGTGTCTATTCCCTGGCGACATTGAAACTGGCCAGCACCTTGAACCTGACGTTTTTCAGTGCCTTCGGTTGCGTGCTGGTGGTGTTGCTGGCGGCGATGTGGCTGATCGTCGCCAAACGGACAGTGCAGGGCGCCTGGCGGGGTGAGTTATTTGTCTCGCCGTGCATTGCAGGATTAAACAAATAACCTGCAAAGTTTAGGTAATGTGTGGCCTGGATCGTCGTTGGATATTCCAATAACTGCATCCACGCCACTCTCTACCCAACATCAGGGACACATGGAAGATGAGTCACCCCTCACAGTTCACCTTGCTTCGCACCCGGCGCTTCCTGCCGTTCTTCGTCACGCAGTCGCTCGGGGCGTTCAACGACAACATCTTCAAGCAGTCGCTGATTCTCGCCATTCTCTACAAGTTGACGATCGACGGTGACCGCTCGATTTGGGTCAACCTGTGTGCGCTGCTGTTCATCCTGCCGTTCTTCCTGTTCTCGGCACTGGCCGGGCAGTTCGGGGAGAAGTTCGCCAAGGACGCGCTGATTCGTCTGATCAAGCTCGGGGAAATCGCCATCATGGCGGTCGGCGCGGTCGGTTTCATGTTCGATCACCTGTCGCTGATGCTGGTGGCGCTGTTCGCCATGGGCACTCACTCGGCGCTGTTCGGGCCGGTGAAATACTCGATCCTGCCCCAGGCCTTGCGTGACGAAGAGCTGGTGGGTGGCAACGGTCTGGTGGAAATGGGCACCTTCCTGGCGATCCTCGCCGGCACCATCGGTGCCGGGATCATGATGTCCTCCAGTCATTACGCGCCGATCGTCTCCACGGCGATCATCGGTGTTGCGGTGCTCGGCTATCTGGCCAGCCGCAGCATTCCACGGGCCGCGGCCGCCTCCCCGGAAATGCGCCTGAACTGGAACATTTTCAGCCAGTCCTGGGCCACGTTGAAGCTGGGCTTGGGGCAGACCCCGGCAGTGTCACGCTCGATTGTCGGCAACTCGTGGTTCTGGTTTGTCGGGGCGATTTATCTGACGCAGATCCCGGCCTATGCCAAGGAGTGGATGCACGGNGACGAAACCGTGGTGACGCTGATTCTTACGGTGTTCTCGGTCGGTATCGCACTCGGTTCGATGCTTTGCGAGAAACTGTCCGGCCGCAAAGTCGAAATCGGTCTGGTGCCGTTCGGCTCTTTCGGTCTGACCGTGTTTGGTTTGCTGCTGTGGTGGCATTCCGGTGGAATTCCGGACAGCGTTGCAGGCCATGGCTGGATCGAAGTCCTGGGTTTTGGCCATGCCTGGCTGGTGTTGATCGACATTCTGGGGCTTGGGGTGTTCGGCGGTTTCTACATCGTGCCGCTCTACGCGTTGATTCAGTCGCGTACCCCGGAGAACGAGCGGGCGCGNGTGATTGCCGCCAACAATATTCTCAACGCGCTGTTCATGGTGGTCTCGGCGATTGTCTCGATCGTTTTGCTGAGCATGGTCAAGCTGTCGATCCCGCAGCTGTTCCTGGTGGTGTCGCTGCTGAACATCGGCGTCAACGCTTACATCTTCAGCATCGTCCCCGAGTTCAGCATGCGCTTCATGATCTGGCTGCTCAGCCATTCCATGTACCGCGTGGAGCATCGCAATCTGCAGCTGATTCCCGATGAAGGCGCGGCGTTGCTGGTGTGCAATCACGTGTCCTTCGTCGACGCCTTGCTGATTGGCGGCGCGGTGCGTCGGCCGATTCGCTTTGTGATGTATTACAAGATCTACAACTTGCCAGTGCTGAACTTCATCTTCCGCACAGCCGGGACCATTCCGATCGCCGGGCGTCAGGAAGACATTCAGATCTACGAAAAAGCCTTCACGCGCATTGCTCAATATCTGAAGGACGGCGAGTTGGTGTGCATCTTCCCGGAGGGCAAATTGACTGCCGATGGCGAGATCAACGAGTTCAAGGGCGGGCTGACGCGGATTCTCGAAGAGACGCCGGTACCGGTGATTCCGTTGGCATTGCAGGGGTTGTGGGGGAGTTTCTTCAGCCGCGATCCGCAAAAGGGCGTGTTTCGCCGGTTGTGGTCACGGGTGACGCTGGTGGCAGGTCCTGCAGTGTCGGTTGAGGCGGCAGAGCCAGCCAGGTTGCAAGGGATGGTGGGCGAATTGCGCGGCGCNGTACGCTGATTCCTGTCGTGGCGGGCCGCTAACCCAGCGTGCCCGCTCCGGGCATTCAGCCCGCCATCGCCAACCGGTTACGTCCCTCGCGCTTGGCCACATACAACGCACTGTCGGCCCGTCGCAACAGGCTTTCGGCAGATTCGCCGGGCAATAGCGTCGAGCAGCCAAGGCTGACCGTCAGCTCGATCACATGGCCATCGGCCAAATAATCCTCTGCCTGCACTGCAAATCGTAGCCGTTCGCCAACCATGGCTGCTGCCTCACGACTCGTGTTGGACAGCAGGATCAGGAACTCTTCGCCACCAAAGCGGAAGACCATGTCCACGTTGCGCAACTGGTTTTTGATCGAGGCTGCAACGGCCTTGAGCACGTCATCGCCGGCGCTGTGTCCGTGGTTGTCGTTGATGCGTTTGAAGTGGTCGATGTCCAGCATCAGCAGCGACAAGGGTTGCAGATGCCGACGCGACATCTCGATTTCCCGTTTCAGGGTCTGATCCATGGCAATGCGGTTGCCGGTGCCCGTCAGCGGATCGCGCAAGGCGCTTTGGGTGGCGGCGCGGTAGAGCAGGGCATTGCGCATCGGATACAGCAATGCGGACAGCNNTGACTCGAGGTTGCCTTGTTCCTGCTCACTGAAACGCTGATTGCGGCGGAATACCAGTTCGCCCAGATTCTCGCCTTCGTGGCTGAGGCTGTAGCTGATCGAGTGATGGCCGCGCAGGCCGAACTCCAGGCGCAAGTCGCTGGCCGGGTGCTCGTACGTCAAGGCGTCAAGTGGTACTAGTCGCTGAATCTCACGGAAGAAGAGCCCGAGAATGCGTTGCGGCTCAAGACTGGTTTGCAGCTGCAGACTGAGTTGCTGGCGCAGTTGCGAAAGGCTGACGGGCCTCTCGATGAGGGTAGGCTGCTGACCAAAGCCCAGGCGTTGCAATTTGGCGCTATCGAAGTCAATTGCGTTGGTCTGGGAAGGTGATTTCATATGGCGTGCNCCCCTAAGCAGTAAGGCTGTCTTACAGGCTGGGTGAGAGCGGCTTTGGGCTGCGCGTCATACTGGTCCATCAGTCCCGTAGGACATNTGGCCCAAGTTTAGTCCGCTTTGCCGACGATAAGTAATCTGTCGGCTCAGGCGTCCGCCCGTTTGCTTTCACACTGCGTGTCTGAGCAAATTTAGAGCGAAAGTCGTGCCATTCAGTTCAGTCGGATAAAAAACGTTCTAAATCAAAGAGTTGAAGCTGTTGATGAGGGGTGTCGCCGGGTTTTGTGACAGTTGGTTGACGTGTGATGGGGATGGTTGCGACGCATTTGTATGCCGCGGCGGGAAGCCGTCGCGGCACAAAAGCGACGCGCGGGCGTTACTGAGCGTTGAACGCCTGGCCATTGATGCCGGTGCTGTCCGGACCCATCAGGTAGAGGTAGACCGGCATGATCTCCTCGGGCGTCGGGTTGTTCAGCGGGTTTTCCCCCGGGTAAGCCTGGGCGCGCATGCTGGTGCGGGTGGCGCCCGGGTTGATGCTGTTGGAGCGCACCGGTGCCACGGTGTCGACTTCGTCNGCCAGGGTTTGCATCAAGCCTTCGGTGGCGAACTTGGACACGCCGTAAGCGCCCCAATACGCACGCCCCTTGCGGCCGACGCTGCTGGAGGTGAACACCACCGAGGCGTCCTGGGACAGCTTGAGCAGCGGCAGCAGGGTGCTGGTGAGCATGAACATGGCGTTGACGTTGACTTGCATGACACGCATGAAGTTTTCGCCGGACAGCTGTTCGATCGGCGTACGCGGGCCAATGATCGACGCGTTGTGCAGCAAACCGTCGAGATGGCCGAATTCGGTTTCGATCATCGCTGCCAGCTCATCGTATTGATGGGGCAGGGCGGTTTCCAGGTTGAACGGGATCACGGCCGGCTGTGGATGGCCGGCGGCTTCGATTTCGTCGTAGACCTGNGTCAGNTTGGCTTCGGTCTTGCCCAGCAACAGCACAGTGGCACCGTGCGCGGCAAAGGTTTTCGCGGCGGCAGCGCCGATGCCACGGCCAGCGCCGGTGACCAGGATGACCCGGTCCTTGAGCAATTCTGGGCGGGCGGAATAATCAAACATAAAAAACCTCACAAAGCAGAAGACACATCGCGGCGCGGCCATTCGCGGGCAAGCCCGCTCCCACAAGGATCGAAGGTGTTCACACATGTTGCATCCACCCAAAGGACCCTGTGGGAGCGGGCTTGCCCGCGAAGGCGTCAGCATTCACGCCTCATTTCCAGAACCTGAAACCGGCACTCAGCAGCTACAGAGGGCGCTATCCAAAACCTTGCGCAACTCCAGCGGATGATCGACCACTACATCCGCGCCCCAATGCCGCGGGTTATCCTCCGGATGAATGTAGCCATAGGTCACCGCGGCCGTTCTGGTGCCGGCGTCGCGACCGGATTCGATATCGCGCAAGTCATCACCCACGAACAACACGCTGGCCGGATCGAGGTCGAGCATCTTGCACGCGAGGATCAACGGCTCGGGGTCCGGTTTGCTGTTCTTCACATGGTCCGGGCAGATCAACAACGCCGAGCGCTCGGCCAGGCCAAGCTGCTGCATGATCGGCTCGGCGAACCGCAGCGGCTTGTTGGTGACCACGCCCCAGATCAGGTTGGCCTTTTCGATGTCGGCCAGCAGTTCGCCCATGCCGTCGAAGAGTTTGCTGTGAACCGCGCAACCGGCGAGGTAACGCTCGAGGAACTCCAGGCGCAATTCCTCGAAACCCGGTGTTTCCGGGTCCATGGAGAAGGTCACCGCGACCATCGCCTTGGCGCCGCCGGAGATCTCGTCGCGAATGTGTTTGTCGTTCATCGGCGGCAAGCCGCGATCGGCGCGCATCGCCTGACAGATCGCAATAAAGTCCGGCGCGGTGTCGAGCAGGGTGCCGTCCATGTCGAAAAGAACTGCTCTGATACGCATCGGCTTACTCCTCGCGCAGGGTCTGGATCATGTAGTTGACGTCCACGTCGGAGGCCAGTTTGTAGTGCTTGGTCAGCGGGTTGTAGGTCAGGCCGATGATGTCCTTGACGGTCAGGCCAGCCATGCGGCTCCAGGCACCCAGCTCGGACGGGCGGATGAATTTCTTGAAATCGTGGGTGCCGCGCGGCAGCAGCTTCATGATGTATTCCGCGCCGACGATGGCGAACAGGTACGCCTTCGGGTTGCGGTTGATGGTGGAGAAGAACACCTGGCCACCGGGCTTGACCATACGGAAGCAAGCGCGGATCACCGAGGACGGGTCCGGCACGTGCTCGAGCATTTCCAGGCACGTGACCACGTCGAACTGCTCGGGCATTTCTTCAGCCAGCGCTTCGGCGGTGATCTGCCGGTATTCGACGCTCACGCCGGATTCCAGTTGATGCAGTTGCGCGACCGCCAGCGGTGCTTCGCCCATGTCGATGCCCATGACGGTAGCGCCGCGCTGGGCCATGGCTTCGCTGAGAATGCCGCCGCCGCAACCGATGTCGAGGACTTTCTTGCCGGCCAGGTTGACCCGTTCGTCAATCCAGTTGACCCGCAGCGGGTTGATGTCGTGCAGCGGTTTGAACTCGCTTTCGCGGTCCCACCAGCGATGGGCCAGGGCTTCGAATTTGGCGATTTCGGCGTAGTCGACGTTGCTCATGGTTAAGTCCTCTAAAACTTGAAAAATCCTGTTGCCCCGGTGGTAAGTCCGGGGTGCTTACGATTCGGTATGGCCGCTGATGCGCTGGCCCCACGCCTTGGCGGTGACGCAGAGTTGTTCTTCGTCCAGACGAGTCAGGCGGCGGTCGTCGAGCAGTTGCTTGCCGGCGACCCAAAGGTGTTTCACGCAATCACGGCCGGTGGCATATATAAGCTGCGAAACCGGGTCGTAGACCGGTTGCTGCGCCAGGCCGGAGAGGTCGAACGCGACGATGTCTGCCGCTTTGCCGACTTCCAGCGATCCCGTTTCGGATTCAATGCCCAGCGCGCGGGCGCCATTGAGCGTGGCCATGCGCAGGGCGCGATGGGCATCCAGCGCGGTGGCCGAGCCGGCGACGGCTTTGGCCAATAAGGCGGCGGTGCGGGTTTCGCCGAGCAAGTCCAGGTCATTGTTGCTGGCCGAGCCATCGGTGCCGACCGCCACATTGACGCCAGCCTGCCATAAGCGCTCCACCGGGCAGAACCCGCTGGCCAGCTTCAGGTTCGACTCCGGGCAATGAATCACGTTGGTGTTACTTTCTACCAGCAACACCAGGTCTTCATCGCTGATCTGAGTCATGTGGACGGCCTGGAAGCGCGGCCCCAGCAAGCCCAGGCGCCCGAGGCGGGCCAACGGGCGCTCGCCGCGCTGCTCGACGGACTGCTGCACTTCATAAGCCGTTTCATGCACGTGCATATGGATCGAGGCGTCCANCTCTTCGGTGATCACCCGGATTTTTTCCAGGTTCTCGTCGCCCACGGTGTAGGGTGCATGGGGGCCGAAGGTGACTTTGATACGCTCGTGGTGCTTGAGATCGTTGAACAGTTCGACGCCCTGACGAATGGCTTCATCCGCCGTGCTGGCGCCCGGGATCGGGAAATCGAGGATCGGAATGGCGATTTGCGCACGGATGCCGCTGTTATGGACGCGCTCGCTGGCAACCTTCGGGAAGAAATACATGTCAGAGAAGCAGGTGATGCCACCTTTGATCTGCTCGGCGATCGCCAGGTCAGTGCCGTCACGTACGAAAGCTTCATCGACCCACTTGGCTTCGGCCGGCCAAATGTGGTTTTCCAGCCAGGTCATCAGGGGCAGATCATCGGCCAGGCCACGGAACAGTGTCATCGCCGCATGACCGTGGGCATTGATCAAGCCGGGGCAGAGCAACATGTCCGGCAATTCGCGGACTTCGGTTGCGTTAAGCTTCAGCGCAGCCGAGCGTGGGCCGATGAATACGATGCGTCCGTCGCGGATGCCCAGGGCGTGCTCTTTGAGGACAACGCCAGCGGGTTCGACGGGTACCAGCCAGGTCGGCAGCAATAGCAAGTCGAGCGCAGCGGCAGTGTTCGGCATCGAGANTCGGTTCCAGAGCTTTTGTAAAGGATGGCGAAGTATACCCGAGCGTCTTCGCGGGGGGATCGCTATAATCGACGGCTTTTGTTCATGTGTGCGGGGTGAGGGATGCGCGATCGACTGTTGGCTGCGGAGAAAGTAAAGGCCATCGATTGGCGTGATGGCGCCCTTTACCTGCTGGATCAGCGTATTTTGCCGTTCGAGGAAACCTGGATCGCCTACACCAGCGCTGCTGGCGTGGCCGAGGCCATTCGTTCGATGGTGGTGCGCGGCGCGCCGGCGATTGGCATCAGTACCGCCTATGGCGTTGTGCTGGCGGCCCGCGCGCGGTTTGCCGAGGGCGGTGACTGGCAGGCGGCGCTGGAAGAGGATTTCGCGCTGCTGGCCGATTCCCGTCCGACCGCGGTCAACCTGTTCTGGGCCCTGGGCCGCATGCGCGACCGGCTTGAACGTCTGAAGGATCACGCCGATCCGATGGCGGTGCTGGAGGCGGAGGCTATCGCCATTCACGAGAGTGATCGCGAAGCCAACCTGACCATGGCGCAACTGGGCGTGGACCTGATCCGCAAGCACCAGGGCAACGCCCAGGCGATCCTGACTCACTGCAACACCGGCGCACTGGCCACCGGCGGCTTTGGCACGGCGCTTGGCGTCATTCGTGGCGCGTTCATAGAGGGTATGGTCGAACGCGTCTACGCCAACGAAACCCGTCCATGGCTGCAAGGTTCGCGATTGACCGCATGGGAACTGTCCAACGAAGGCATTCCCGTCACGCTCAATGCCGACTCCGCCGCCGCCCACATCATGAAGACCAAGGGCATTACCTGGGTGATCGTCGGCGCTGACCGGATCACCGCCAATGGCGACGTGGCCAACAAGATCGGCACCTATCAGCTGGCGGTGAACGCCATGCACCACGGCGTGCGCTTCATGGTGGTGGCGCCGAGTTCGACCATCGACATGAACCTGGCCAGCGGTGATGACATTCCGATTGAAGAGCGCGATGGTCGCGAGTTGCTGGAAGTCGGCGGCAAGCGGGTCGGGGCGGATGTCGATGCGTTCAACCCGGTGTTCGACGTGACCCCGGCTGACTTGATCGATGCGATCATCACCGAAAAAGGCATCGTCGAACGCCCGGACACCGCGAAAATGGCGCAGTTGATGTGCCGCAAGCGACTGCATTAAAGATATTTGGCGCCTGATAAATCGCCTTCGCGAGCAAGCCCGCTCCCACATTTGACCGAGATCTCCAGTTAGACACGGTCGAGTGTGGGAGCGGGCTTGCTCGCGAAGAGGCCCTCACAGCCACCAAACAACCCTATTCACTTCGAAATTCTTCAATCAAAAAGCCTCTAAGCCTCTCTCGTCCCCTTCAAGCCTG
>Ga0065714_10003427_pt1 | contig 12152 bp, 3 predicted proteins | sample MisRhiReplicate2_FD_59101 | JGI IMG/M metagenome (GOLD analysis project Ga0065714, IMG submission 59101) | Miscanthus rhizosphere microbial communities from Kellogg Biological Station, MSU, sample Rhizosphere Soil Replicate 2: eDNA_1 v2... | ecosystem: Host-associated > Plants > Roots >... | reverse complement strand
GATTACCAGTATAAAACCATTGAAAATAAACCGGCAGTAGTGGTTCAGTTAAACTACCGAAATGAAGCAGGTGAAGCACTTTCAGCTAAGGCGGTAAAGTATGAAATTGTTGTAGACAAGGAAGTGATGACGACTGAAAGAGTAAAGACCGATGCTGAAGGGAATGTAGCTGTTAGCATCTTTAATGATCAAAAAAAGGATTTAAAGGGTGCATATCTTCAGGCTACAATACAAATAGACAGGAAAAAAAGTGTTATTAAAACATTTCCAATAAAGATTGCGCTTTCACAAAGTGATGTGCAGTTTTTTCCTGAAAGTGGCAGCTTGGTAAATGGACTGACTTCAAGGGTGGGTTTTAAGGCTGTTGGTGTCGATGGACTAGGATTACCGATCAAAGGAATTGTAAAGGATAATGAGAATAAAGACGTGGTCAGTTTTGAGAGTTTTCATGCCGGCATGGGGGTGTTTAATTTAAAACCGGAATCTGGCAAAAGTTATCACGCAGTTATTATTTATCCCGATGGATCGGAGGTGAAATTAGATCTGCCAAAAGCTACAAATCAAGGGTATGTACTTGCTGTTTATCAAACTTCAAACGATAGTTTACTGGTTAGGATTAATGCTTCAGCTGATCAGGTTAAAAGTCAGCAATTTGTTAGTCTGATTGCACAAACCGGAGGTGAGGTGATTTATGGTTCGCAGGTTAAAATAATTAAATCTTCAACGTCTGTATGGTTGCAAAAGAAAGATTTCCCGACAGGTATCGCTCAGTTTACTCTTTTTAATGGAAGTGGAGAACCCTTAAATGAACGGATTGTGTTTGTAAAGAATCCTGATCTGATGCAGCTTAAATTGAATACAGTAAAGGATAATTACACTGCCAAAGGAAAGGTAGAAATGGAATTGGAGGCTTTGGATTCTAAAGGGGAACCCATTATCGGTAATTTCTCTTTAAGCGTGATCAATGAAACGAAAGTGCCATACGATGAGGGGTTTGAGAATACATTGCTTTCAAATACGCTACTTAATTCTGATTTAAAGGGGTATATAGAGAAGCCGGGTTATTATTTTGCAAAGAAAACAGAAGATGTAAACCGGGCGCTTGATAACCTGATGTTGACACAGGGGTACAGGAGATTCGCTTGGAACAATTTGATAAAGGAAAATAAGTATCCTGTTACTTTTAAGGCTGAAAAGCTTACTACAGAGATATCCGGAAAAGTGATGAGTTTGGGTAATAAACCTATTGCTAAAGGAAAAGTTACTTTATTATCCTTACGTGCCGGAATTGTAAGAGATACAATTACTGATGAAGCAGGCCGGTTTAACTTTGATCAGCTAGTACTTACTGATAGTATAAAATTTGCTGTGCAGGCAAGAAAAGCAAAGAATGTAGAAGTAATATTGGATACTGTCTCAATACAGAAACTAACTAAAAATAAGAATGTAGCAGATATCAATACTAATATTTCAGACAGTATTAAAGAATATCTGGATAACAGTAAAAAACAAGATGAAGCTTTAGCGAATGTTGGTGGATTAAGTCGAACCCAAAGGTTAAAAGAAGTTAATATTCAAGCTAAAAAAATAAAGCCACCAGTTAGAGTTCATAATCTAAATGGACCGGATCATTATGATCAAATTATTAAAGCAGAAGAACTTAAAGCATGTGCAACTTTAGCAGGATGTTTGGAAGGTAGATTAACTAATATTATTCTTAGAAAGGTTTCAATTTCAGAAATGTGTCCTCCTGTTACCTGCGCATTTTCGGGTAGAAACTCAATTGTCGGATATGGTAAAGAGGCCGCAATGTTAATTGTTCTTGATGGAATTCAGTATAGCCCCAGTGATGGGGATTGTAGTGTAATAGGTGGGATTTTTGATTTTGGAGATCCACCGCCTGCTGATATAGAAAGTATAGAGGTTTTAAGAACTCCCGGTTTAACTAATATTTATGGAAACAAAGGAATGAATGGGGTGATATTAATCAATACAAGACGAGGTGGAAGTGATAATGCAAGATATACTCCTTCAATAGCCAATATTTCACCAAAGGGTTTTAATAAGGCTCGTCTGTTTTATTCTCCTGGTTATGATCGGCCCAATGCCAATATGAACTTGGCTGATCTTCGTTCTACCATTTATTGGAATCCGACTTTAAAAACAAGTGAAGCTGGTAAGGTTAAGTTCGATTTCTTTAATGCTGAAGGGGCAGGGGTATACAAAGTTGTTATTGAGGGGATTAATGCTGAAGGGGAACTTGGAAGACTGGTTTACAGATATAAAATTGATTAACTTAAATGGAAAAAGTACAAATGAAGATGGTCACTCTGGTTCTGTTTTTAATGATGTTTCCTCTTTTTAATTGCCTCGCTCAGCTTCCTATTTATGGGGACATGCGAAAGCCTAAAGGGAAAGTGAAATCATTTACTGAGCAATGCTACCAAACTACGGGAGGTATAAATACTTTGGTTCAAAAAAGAAGTTATGCTTATGACTTAAATGGAAAATTGATTGAACAAAAGATATATGATACTATAGACAGTAACGCCATAGAACAAACCATAAGTTATGTGTATGAGAACAAAGAGCTAACAGAAGAAGAAGGTGATGGTGAACATAGTTACAAGATTAAATACATGTATTATGATAACGGAAATATGATGGCGAAAAAATATATTTCTGATGCGGTGAAAAGCCTGGAACGCTATGAGTATAACGACAAAAATAATAGAAGCTTACGCGTTTGTTATGATGGATATGGCGAATTAAAGCTTAAGGAAGTATATAAGTACGATAACTCAAATAACCTCATATTAAAGGAGTGGAACGATTATGATACAACTTTAAATAGCGGAAGTATTGCCTACTCATTTGAATCGACATTATTGTGTAGTGGCGAACGGGCTTATGCTCCAAATGGACATTTAAAATACTCAATTACTTATGAATACGATAATAACAATAATATAGCCCAAGAGACTCGATATACCGGAGGAGGCTTTGTTGACTGGAAGAGAAAATACGGGTATGAGTATGATGAGAAAGGTAATTGGCTTACCCTTAATAATAAAAATAAAGCAAGTACTTATTTAATCAAAAGAGATATTAACTATTATTAAATTTTATGAAACGAGCGCTCTACATTCCTTTCTTTTCCGTTGTTATCCTGGTTTTAGCATTTATCCCAGAGGATAATGATCCGGTTAATAAGCTAATTACATCTTTGCAAAAATGGGTAGAAACTAATCCACAGGAAAAGGTTTACCTGCATACTGATAAGCCTTATTATGCAGTTGGTGATACGATTTGGCTTAAAGCTTATGTAACAATGGGGAGCAGACATAAGCCATCAACCCATAGTGGGATATTGTATGTAGATCTGATCAACGAAAGAGATTCCATACAGAAAACGCTTAAGCTTCAGTTGACTAAAGGAACCTCAGCAGGGGATTTGATATTAGCAGATGAGTTTAGAGCGGGTAGCTATAGACTGAGAGCTTATACGCAATGGATGCGTAATTCGGATAAAGATTACTTTTTTGACTGCACTTTCATGGTAGGTGATCCCTTTCTTAACAGTATAGATGCCAAACCAAATTCCCCGATGGCAAAGAAGGGCACTAAAGAAAAGATAAGTGAAAAGACTGTTGTAAAGGCTGAACTTTCTGATAGTGATGTTCGGTTTTTTCCGGAAAGCGGAGATTTAATTAATGGAATAACCTCCAAAGTAGCTTTTAAGGCTATTGGAATTAATGGCGCTGGAATAAGCATTAAAGGTGAAATAAAAGATAATGAGGGTAAGGAAATTGCTGATTTCTCTAGCTTACATGCCGGGATGGGTGCTTTTAATCTGAAACCAGAACCCGGGAAGAGTTATGTCGCAGAAATAGTTTATCCCGATGGATCAGAAAAACGAATAGCGCTTCCTAAAGTGAGCGATGAGGGCTATGTTGTTTCAATTAATCAGGATAATAAAGATAGTTTAAGCATCAGTATTAAAGCTTCTTCAGGTTTGTATCAGTCGGCTAAAACTGTCGCTTTAATCGTACAATCCTCTGGAGAGGTTATTTATTCTTCTTCAATAAAAATAACGAAACCAGTAACTTCAGTACGACTAACTAAAGGTAGTTTTCCGGCAGGAATTGCTCAGTTTACCTTGTTTAACAATGAAGGTGAGCCTTTGAATGAAAGGATCGCTTTTGTTAAAGGTATGGGTTTGATGCAGCTGAAGTTGAGTACTGAAAAGACAAGCTATACTACTAAAGAAAATGTTTGGATAGAGATGGAATCAAAGGATCCAGCAGGAAAACCCGTGGCCGGAAATTTCTCCGTTACTGTAATTAATGAGGGTAAGGTGCCGTTTGACGAGGCTTCGGAAAGTACAATACTGTCTAACCTATTGCTTAGTGCTGATTTGAAAGGCTATATAGAAAAGCCCAACTATTATTTTGTTAATGAATCCGAAGAAACGAGTAGTGCTTTGGATAACCTGATGTTGACGCAGGGTTATAGACGATTCGTATGGAAGCGTCTTAGTCAGGCATTTACTCCAGTTTATAAAGCTGAAAAGTCAGGGATAATGATTTCCGGAAGGGTAGTTACCTTAGGAAATAAGCCAGTTGTAAACGCCAGGGTGAATCTGCTTTCATTGAATGGAGGCGTTATGGAAGATGCAAGGACATATTCTGATGGAAGATTTAAGTTCGAGGACTTAATGTTTAAAGATGGTTTTAAGTTTGTAATGCAGGCCAAGACAAGTGACAACCGAAAAAATGTTGAGGTAATACTAGATAGTGCTCAGGTGCAGGGTATCACTAAGAATAAAAATTTGCCAGATGCTCGTAATGGCACTAGCACAGATATTAAAGTGTATCTTGAAAATAGCCGGAATCAGGATCAGGCATTGCCTAAGTTTGGCAGGTTAAGTCGTGTTCAAAGGCTTAAAGAAGTAAAAATAATAGCAAAAATAAGGGAAAGTGAAAAAATTGCTTCTCAGGGAATGCTGCAGATTCCCGATGGTCATGCCGATCAAACCCTTTTTCTTGAAAAACCTGAGGTTTGTGCCAATTTGGGAATTTGTTTACAAGGAAGATTACATGGGGTGCGCTTTGGGAATAAAGGAATAGTTCAAAATTATCCACAATATCATGATACTGGAGCTGATTCAACGTTAGCTATGCAGGTTATACTTAACGGAAGAAAAATTGAGGACGAAATGGAGATTGCTGGAATATTTGATCAGAATGTAATAGATCCCATGGATATTGTTAAAATAGAGGTAGTAAGGAGCAATTTAGCGTTGAAAGGATTGTTGGGAAGAGGTTCCATTCTTATTTACACAAAAAGGGACTACATCAGAAATAGAAGATATACCCCAAATATTGTCAATTTTTCGGTAAAGGGTTTTGATAAGGGACGTGAGTTCTATGAACCAAGATATGACAACGGGGATAAAAACAATAAGATTCCTGATTTCCGTTCTACAATTTACTGGGCCCCTGTTGTGAAAACTAATAATGAAGGCAAGACTCATCTCGATTTTTACAATGCGAGTGAACCAGGAATTTACAAGGTCATTGTTGAGGGGATTAATGCTGCAGGTGAACTTGGGAGATTGGTTTATAGGTACACTGTGAAATAAATTAACTTGTTGTCCCCATTCTGTTGTTGTGAGGTGTCTTTGTTTATAATTACGCAATCACATTTAAAACAATGGAAAATCAAAGCTTCATAAGATTCCTTAGAATTGGACTGTTGTTGTCAGTTCTAACTTTTTTGGCCTTTGTGCCAAAAGATCAGGATCCTGTTGAGCGGTTAGTCACTACATTACAGAAATGGATAGAAACTAATCCGCAGGAAAAGGTGTATTTGCACACCGATAAGCCTTACTATGCATTGGGCGATACCATTTGGTTTAAAGCCTATGTAACTGTTGGCAGCAGGCATCAGCTGTCTGCTTTGAGTGGGGCACTATATGTAGAGCTGATAAATGAAAAAGACTCCATAGAAAAATCCCTGAAACTACCTGTGACTGCAGGTATGGCAATGGGGAACTTTAGTTTAAATGAAGAACTTAAAGAGGGGAATTATCGGGTAAGAGCTTATACCCAATGGATGCGAAATGCGGGAGAAGATTATTTCTATGACCGTACTTTTATTGTCGGTAGCCCATATAGCAATGAAATCATTTCCAAGGTTGATTATCAGTATAAAGTAATCGATAACAAACCAGCGATAACTGCACAGTTGAATTATAGTGACGATGAGGGGAAAGCCATTTCAGGACGGTCGGTAAGTTATCAGGTGGTAGCGCACGGGGAAACTATAACTACAAAAACTGTAAAAACAGATGCTAATGGGGGCATTTATATAAATATACAGCATGATAAGGCTGCAAATCTTGAGGGTGCTTATATCCAGACCACTATAGGAACTGATAGCAAATTAAAGATTACTAAAAACTTTGCAATAAAAACAGGTCTTTTAAATAGTGACGTTCAATTTTTTCCTGAAGGTGGTGGTTTGGTAAATGGTGTTGCTTCAAGAGTAGGTTTTAAGGCTGTAGGGATGGATGGAAAAGGTATTCTGGTTAAAGGAAGCGTGATAGACGATCAGGGAAATGAAGTTGCTGATTTTGAAAGTGAGCATGCCGGAATGGGAGTCTTTAATCTGAGGTCGGAAGAAGGAAGAACTTATACCGCGAAAATAAGCTATCCTGATGGGGGCCAGGGTTCTATTGCGTTGCCTAAAGCAGAAAATAAGGGGGTTGTACTTGCCGTTTATCAGCCCAATCAGGATAGTGTGTTGGTAAGGGTAAATACTTCACCTGTTATGTCTAGTACACCGTTAAACGTTAGCCTTGTTGCGCAATCCGGAGGTGAAATAATTCATGCTGCATCACTTAACATTACCAAATCCATAAACTCAATTTGGCTGCTGAAGAAAGATTTTCCGACAGGAATTGCGCAGTTCACTTTGTTTAATGAAAGTGGTGAGCCTTTAAATGAGCGGGTTGCTTTTATAAAGAATAACGACCAGATGAAACTGGAAATTACTACCTCAAAACAGCGCTACAAATCGAGAGAAAATGTAAGCGTAGGGCTTCAGTCATTTAATTCAATGGGTAAGCCGGTAGCAGGAAATTTCTCTGTTACTGTTGTTAATGAAGACAAAGTGCCTCTGGATGAAAGCAATGAACATACCATATTATCTTCAACATTGCTTACTTCAGATATTAAAGGTTATGTAGAGCAACCGAATTATTATTTTAATGAGGATAGTGAATCTGTAAATAAGGCCTTGGACAACCTGATGCTGACCCAAGGGTATAGACGCTTTACCTGGAAAGAAGCTTTAAGTGGCACATCGCTTAAGCCGACATTTATGGCTGAAAAATTAGGAACGGTGATCTCTGGAAAGGTGGTGTCACTTGCTGGTAAACCAGTGGCTAAAGGAAAGGTAACATTAATCTCGATGAGAGCCGGAATATTAGAAGGAACAACTACAGATACACTTGGCCGATTTAAGTTTGATCAGCTGGTGTTAACCGATAGTGTGAAATTTAGCTTACAGGCCAGAACCGAAAAGAATAAAAATAAAGTGGAAGTGATTCTGGATCAAATTCCGAAACAGAAATTAAGTAAAAACAAAAACCTCCCGGATGTAAGTACAGACATTACAGGTGCAACTAAAGCCTATTTGGAAAACAGCAAAAAGCAGGAAGATGTATTGGTTAAGATGGGTAAACTGGATCGGGTTCAAAGATTACGTGAGGTGAAAATCAGTGCGAAAAAGTTGCAAACTGAAAATTATTCACCACAAGGTGCAATGGTAATTCCTGAGGGACATGCAGACCAAACTTACATAATCGATAATCCGGAAACCTGTGCCAGCTTAGGTATTTGTTTGCAAGGTAGGCTGCATGGGGTGCAATTTAGAGAGTTTTCTAATGGATTAGAAAAGATTCCGCTATATCCTCATTATCTTGAAACAAATTTTTCACCACCCAAATGGGTTCCTTTACAGGTTATTCTAAATGGTAGAAGGCTTGATGCGAGTGAAGCAGCTGATATATTTGCTTCAAATTCAATAGATGCTACAGATGTTGCTAAAATTGAAGTTGTGAGACAGAATGCTGCTTTGAAATCTTATCTGAATGGAGGTTCCTTGTTAATCACAACTTATAGATCACGAAAAGCTAAATATGACCCGAGTATAGTTAATTTTTTGCCTAGAGGCTTTAATAAAGCACGGGAATTCTATTCACCAAGATATGATCGCCCGGGTCTCAACAATCTGGCTCCCGATTTTCGTTCAACTGTATACTGGAATCCAGGGCTGAGAACTTTCGATGCCGGGAAAGCCACCTTTGATTTTTTTAATGCCGATGGGGCCGGAAATTATAAGGTAATTGTTGAAGGAATTAATGCTGCAGGTGAATTAGGTAGGCAGGTTTATAGGTATAAGGTAGAAGGCGGGGAGGTTCAGGCTCAGCAACCAATAGCTCAGCATGCTAAAGGTGTAGTTTCGGCATTACAGAGTTTTCATAGTAAACTACCAGAGGAAAAAGCTTACCTGCATACCGATAAGCCTTACTATAATCTGGGGGATACGATCTGGTTTAAAGCTTATTTGTTTGATCCTTCCTATCTATCAGGTTCAGAAAAAAGCGGCTTGCTGTATGTTGAACTTAATGATGATAGTGCAGAAGTGGTCAGAAGAATAAGCATTCCTATAAAGCAAGGTTTAGGCTGGGGCCAGATTCCCTTACCTGCAAAGATCTTCCATGAAGGGGGATATACCCTGCGTGCTTACACCAACTGGATGCAAAATTTCGGAGATGATTATTTGTTCAATAAACGTTTTTACTTAGGTAAACCTAGTCAGAATACATGGCTGGTGAAATCCGAGGCAAGCATTAATAAAGTTGCGGACAAAGATCAGGTTAAGGTAAATATAAACCTGATGCGTTCTGATAAAGTTCCTATTGGATTGCGTGATGTAGGGATTAGAGTAATGGAAGGTGATAAGTTGCTCTTTAAAGAGGAACTCAGAACTACCAATGAGGGTGATCTGGCCCTGATGTTTAATCTCAAAGAAAAGGCTGATGGCAAAAACATAAGAATAGATATTAACAGTCTGGTGAAAAATGATGGGAATCAGGTTTTAAGTGTTCCATTGAATATTAAACGTCAGCAGCATATTGATCTGCAATTTCTACCCGAAGGTGGGGCGCTGGTAGCGGGATTAAAATCAGTTGTTGGTTTTAAGGCTGTTGGTGAAGATGGAAAGGGTGTGAATTTTGAAGGTGATGTTTATGATAGCAAGGGGAATGTGATTGCGCCAATTGCCAGTTTGGTTAATGGAATGGGATCATTTGAATTTACGCCTAAGGATGGCGAAAAATATACAGCCAAACTAAGTAAGCCTTTAGAAATTGATAACCAATATGCTCTGCCACCTATGAAACCGGCAGGGACTGGTTTGCACGTGGTTAATGATAGGGAAAGCGACGCTCTTGAAGTGAATGTAATGGCTACTTCAGATGCCATCAATCCTGATAGTACCTATTATTTAGTAGGCACTTCCCGGGGAATAGTTTGTTATGCGGAACAAGTAGATTTTAAAAAATCTAAGCTGATGATCAGTAAAAGTAAGTTTGCAACCGGTATTGCACGGTTTACACTATTAAAAGGAAAACAGCCTTTAAATGAGCGTATTGTATTTATTGATCATCAGGATCTGGCTAAGGTTAGTATTGTTCCTAATAAAAGATCTTTTCTGAAAAGAGATAGTGTTGCCTTGTCTATTGAGGTGAAAGATGTGAATGGCAATCCCCTGTCAGGTAGCTTTTCTTTATCGGTAACTGATGATTCTCAGGTTAGGGCAGATAGTTTGGGAAATCATGATATTGCAGCCAGTCTGTTATTGAATGCTGGATTAAAGGGCACAGTAGAAACTCCCGGCTATTACTTTAACAAGAGAGATCAGCAAACCTGGACTGCACTTGATAATCTGATGCTCACTCAGGGATGGACAGGCTATAAATGGGATGATGTATTTAATGAATCTCTGGTACCTAAATTTACTGCCGAGAAGGAATTTAAAGTGACGGGTAGAGTCACCAATATTTTGAAGAAACCTGTGTCGGGAGCTCAAATGCTCATCTCTTCACAGAAACCATTTTTCATAACTACTGCAATCACTGATCCCCAAGGTAAATTTATGTTCTCGGCTTTACCTCAAATCGATTCCGGATCTTTCTTTATTCAGGCCAGAACTCCAAAGGGGAAAACGATGAATTTTGGAGAAGTAGCAGTAGACAGGCAACTCTTTCCTGCGGCCGAGGAAATGTTTCGAAATAAAATGATGCCCTGGTATGTAAATACGGACAGTACCCAACTGAACTATGTTAAAAATAAAGCCATCCTATTAAAGGAAGAAAGGCTTAATGCAAGTGGTATTGCATTAAAAGAGGTCAAGATTGTTGATAAAAAGATCATCAAAGGTTCTTTTAACAGGAGTGGATCAGCCGCTTTGGTTTTTGATGAAAAGGACATCAAAGAATCTGCGGTGATGAGCCTGTATCAATTGCTTAAGCAAAAAGTACCCGGATTTCGGGTGATTGTTGAAGATGGTTTTGCAAAGATAAAGGCGAATCATTATGATTTGATTATTATTATTGATGGTAAAAATATACCGATGTTTTATAGTGATGTTCCTAATCCAAGAGTGGAAGATATTAAGCAGGACCTGGAAGATTTTAAAATTGCCACTTTTCGGGGATTGGAGGTCTCGTATAGCAGGTCATTTACAGCTGCTTATAGGGGTTCAAACGGTGCTGGATCTGCAGGGCGCAGCATGGCTGACTTTGCAGCGAAATTTGGAGAAAATGGCGGAAAACAGCCAAATAATTCCAGAAGAGAGATTGAGGAGGCTTATGCAATATTAACCACCTTTAGCGGGGCGGGCTGGCATAGAATTGATAAACCTGATGTTGCCTTTTACCGGCCTCTGCCCATTATGTATCCTCAGGATTTTTACCGGCCAAAATACGTTAGTGCTAACCCTTCAGCTATGAACCCGGATCTTCGGGCTACCATACATTGGGAACCAAATGTGGTAACTGATGCGCAGGGGAAAGCAAATGTGTCTTTTTATACTGCTGATATTCCAGGATCGTATACGGTAACCATTGAGGGAAGCAATATGAATGGCGTTATTGGAAGTAGTCGGTATAAGCTGTTGTTACCTAAGCCAGTTAGCAAGTAATTATCTCTTAATTTTTACACCTATTAAATATGTACTTGATGATAATTTTTTATATTTATGAAATTCTAACCAACCAGAACAAACCGTATGAAGTTTAACAACGCTCTTAAAAACGCTCTTAAAATTGCGATTCCTGTGCTATTAATTGTCGGCGCTTTCTCTTTTACACCAAAGGACACTGATCCTGTAGAAAAATTAGTAACTGCGCTGCAAAAATGGACAGAAACACAGCCACAGGAAAAAGTATACCTCCACACTGATAAACCTTATTACATGGTGGGCGATACCATCTGGTTTAAAACTTATGTAACTATTGGCAGTAAGCACCAGCTTTCTGCGCTTAGTGGTGCAGTATATGTTGATCTTTATAATGAGGCTGATTCACTTGCCCAATCATTAAAGCTACCTCTTATAGCCGGTATGACTAAGGGTAGTTTTGTATTACCCGATAGTAGTTCCCGAGATGGTAATTATCGGATCAGGGCCTATACGCAATGGATGCGTAATTCGGATCCAGGATTTTTTTATGATAAAATAATTAGTGTTGGTAACTCAGTTGCAAACACCGTTTTCTGTAAAATAAACTATGAATACAGTAAAGATGGATCGAAGGATGTCGTAACCGCTGTTTTAACTTATTCCAATGATAAAGGAGAGGCCTTAAGTAACAGACAGGTTGATTATGCGCTTTTGGAAAATGGTTATGAGAAAGTATTTAGCGGCAATAAACAAACGGATAACAATGGGCAGCTAAAGGTAAAATTACAAGGTGGTAAATCGGGTAAATTACAAGATAAACATCTGACAGCTAAGCTTCAGACCAGAGAGAAGGAAATAGTGGTTAAAGATTTTTCAATCAAAAGTATATCTACCCAGAC
>Ga0065714_10065180_pt1 | contig 12159 bp, 14 predicted proteins | sample MisRhiReplicate2_FD_59101 | JGI IMG/M metagenome (GOLD analysis project Ga0065714, IMG submission 59101) | Miscanthus rhizosphere microbial communities from Kellogg Biological Station, MSU, sample Rhizosphere Soil Replicate 2: eDNA_1 v2... | ecosystem: Host-associated > Plants > Roots >... | reverse complement strand
CACAGCAGCCGCTGGCAACTCGCCGGTAAGGCTGTGCCGCCAGACGCCGAACCGCTCTTCACCGCCGACCAGGTGCACCAAGTCATGCTTGCGGTTAAGGAGTGGGCGGCGAAAACGTGCGAGGAACAAGCGGAAGCGTTCGATCTCTTTCACAACAACCGAGCATCCATCGCATGCGAGGAATGTGCCGCTGCTATTCGGGGCGGAGGTCAGGGATCATGAGCCCAGCACAAAGACGCGCCGCACGCCTTGCACAGGCAAAGCATCGCGGAACGAAAGCCAGCCACAAGACGATGTTTGAAAACGCGCTCTTGATGCTCGCATGGGAGGCCGAGGTTTTGAGCGAGGGGCAACTTTCGCGCATCCTCGACATCGACCGAGTTTCGATCAGGCAGATGCGCCTTGATCTGATCGACCAGGCAACAGCGCTCGCAGATAGCTTTTACGGGCGTTCTACTTGTAGGGGAGAGGGAGAATGAGCGAAGACCGCGTTATTTACAGATCAGAGCTCTGCAAGGCGCTAGGCGTCGGCAGCGAGGCCGTGCGGCGCTGGATGAAAGCAGGCAAGCTCCCAAAGCCCGATGTGGCTATCAGCCAGAAAACGTTAGGCTGGAAGCTCTCCACCCTGAGAAACGCTGGGATAGGGCTTGTCTAGCCAATCCGCCCAGGCCTGCAACATGGGCCGCCGCAGCTTCATGTACGCGGCCCGGTTGTATGCGGACCGCACCTTGTCTTCTGGCGTGTGCGCAAGTTGGCGTTCGATGGCGTCCGGGTCATATCCCTCCTCGTTGGCCCACGTCGAGGCGATGGAGCGCCAGCCGTGACCCGTCATCTCGCCCTTGTAGCCCATGCGCGCGATCAACGCCAAGACGGTGTTCTCGCTGATGGTGCGATCAAGCCGGTGTTCCGCGGCAAAGACGTACTCGCTTCCTCGTTGCCGGGCGCGCATCTTCTCGATGATTTCCAGCGCTTGGCGCGGGAGCGGGATGATGTGGTCCTTGTCCCGTTTCATGCGGTCTTCAGGGATGAGCCACACGTCGCCGTCGATTTCGGACCACCGCATCATGCGGAGCTCATTCGTGCGCACCCAGGTGTAGGCCATGAGGCGGCACGCCAGAACCGAATTCAGATCCTCCTCGAAGGACAGGCGGTGCATGAACTCGTGCACCTCGTTGAGCTCCAGCGAAGCGTGGTTCTTGACTCTGCGGCGCCCGAATGCCTTTTTGGGGTTGATGAGCTCCGCAGGGTTGATGGTGGCGTAGCCTTGCTCGATGGCCCAGTCGAACACCTGCGAGGCCCAGAGCCTGACCTTTCGTACGAACACGTACCGGCCAGCAGCATCCATGCGGTTCAACTGCTCCAGCAGCAGAGCGCGATCTATGGCGGCCGTGGGCTTCGTGCCAAGCGCCGGCACAAGGTGGAGCTCCAGGCCACGCAGGGCGTTGTCCCGGTAGCTGTCCGACACGTCCTGGCGCCCGTTCCAGTAGGTTTTGGCGTCATCCCAGAACGTGGTGGCCGCCTTCTTCGGAGCTTTGGGGTTATCGCCTTTCAGCAGCAGGCGCTTGAACTTGTCGCGCTCCTCGCGTGCGTCTGCCAAGGAGAGCGTCGGGTACGGTCCGAAGGTCTTGGTCTGCTGCTTGTCGTTCTCGCCGCGGTACGCCATTCGCCACACCTTGGCGCCCTTGGCGGAAATGAACAGGTACATGCCGCCGCCGTCGAAGAGCTTGCGGTCCTTTGGACCCGGCTTGGCGCTGCGGCACTGGTGGTCGGAGAGCTTGTTTGTAGGCATCTTGAATCGATGCCGCATGCGTGCCTACATGGATGCCAACAGGAAGGCCGTGGGGAACGGCTACTTTCGGTGGGGTTCGTAGGGCTTCAACCAGACGCAGAGGCGGCTAAGTGCCTGATTCTGCATGGGTTTGGGTTGGAAACGGATGTAGACGTAGGCCTTTGTTTGGGCCATACTGGAGGAGAGGGAGGGAGCCACACAACTAGCGTTCATGCGGGTTGCAGCGGCTTTCTCCTGACGATGCCTACTGGGATGCCTACTCGTGCAGCCAGCGGGCAATCGGGCCGCAAGGGTGTGTTCAGCACCCGAGCAGCCCTGACCTAATGCAGTTGGAGTGCACATGGCTAAGCCAATTCTAGACGCCGAGCGAGTTCGGCAAGTGTTCCACTACGACCCGCAGACGGGCCTGTTCACCCGCATCGGCACCAGCGCGTGGAAGACCAACGTCATGAAGCCAACTCCGGTCGGCCGGACCCCTGGCCGGTTCGGCTATGTCCACCTGACCATGGACGGCCAAATCTACCCGGCTCATCGAATCGCCTTCGTCTACATGACAGGCCGACAGCCCATCGAACAAATCGACCACATCAACGGCATTCGGCACGACAACAGGTGGGGCAATCTGCGCGAAGTCTCATATAGCGAAAACAGCCAGAACACCGCGCATCGCAAGAACACCCATTCTGGACTGCGCGGGGTATATCCCGCGTCTGGGAAATGGATCGCTCGCATTTGTCTGAACAAGCAGCGCCAGTATCTCGGGATTTACGACACACCGGAAGAGGCTCATGCGGCGTACCTGAAGACTCGGGCGCAACTCTTTCCGAAGCAACCCGTTCCGCGCGAGTACCTGGGTCTCTACTCGCCTCCCCCTCTTCCGCCCTATGTAATGGGGCAGCGCCACACGCCCATCATCAAGGTAGGTCAGCGCTGGAAAAGTGGTGCTGGGAAGAAATTCCGCACGTTCGTGGTTGTCGAGGTGCAGGAATTGAGGGTGAGGATGCGCAGCGAGAAAAGCGGCACAACCAGGTGGTGTTCGCTATCCAGGTTTAATGAGCTGGCAGGCGGCTACAGTTTTGTCCAGAAGCCCGCCCATGAGCTCGAATACGAATCCTGGATCGCAACCTTGCGGGAAGCCCTCCACCCCTCCCCCTCCACCCTCTAACCAAAGAAGTGAGGATTGAGATGACACAAGTTGAACAAGATGGGTGGCACGACCCAAGACTGCCCGAACACGGTCTGATGCCATTCAGCTTTGTTGGGCTTTCGGAGCACGCCAAGGAAGCGGCCCGAGAGTACGCAGAAGCCTACGCGCGCAAAGCCATAAGCCTAGAGCGTGAAGCTTGCGCGAACATCGCCATCAGCTGGTCTGACAAGAGCTACGAAGCCGAACAGATCGCTGCAGAGATTCAGGCTCGCTCGGTTGGCTGACCCTCCCCACCCGCAATGCAGGCGCAGAGGGGTTAGCGCGGCCAGGCGTCGATCATCGTCCTGAGGTCGCTGGAGTGCTGATCAGCAATTCCTGCCAACTCTTGAACTTCAGCCGTGCACGCTCCGAGTACGTCTGCGATGGGATTGGAAGGCTCAGCTTTGGCGGCGGCGGTGGACTTGGGCACTGTATCGCGACGGGAGGCGATACGGATGGCGTTGAGCAACCGGTCACGCTCAAGGCGAAGATCATCAGCAGCGCCGCGCAAAGCGGCTTCACGGGTACGAGCGGCATTGGTAGCCTCCAGTTGTCGAGCGTTGTTTTCTGCGGCCCTGCGGTCGTTGGCGGCCTGCAAGATGCGGGTGCTTTCGGCCACTGAGGTCTTGTAGTTCGCCAAATCGATATGCGCCTGTGCAGCTGCGCTCTTGGCATTGCTGACCCGCAGTTGTTGGCCGCCCAGAGCAAGGACGAGCGCCGCGATGACGACCCATTTCCAGTTGGCGAGCGCCCAGGTCAAAAGCGAAGCCATTGAACCCTCCGCTTGCAGTCGGCGGCGTCATGGCCGTGCTGGCCGCAGTAGGTGCACCACTTCATGACAGCCCCAGAAACATTTCGCGTTCAGAGATGCGGCGCTTCGTGAGCCCGGCCAGCACCCGGCCGCCAGCCTTGTTCCAGCGCAGGAACTCGTCTGCTGCGCCGTCGTAGTCGCCAGCATTGAGCTTCTTGAGCAGGGTCGAGGCCATGAACGCACCCGAGCCGACGTTGAAAACGAACGAGACGAGCGCATCGAACTGGCACTGCGTCAGCGGCACAATCACGCGATCATTCACGGCCTGCTCGGCGTCTTCCAGGTCAGCGCGGAGGAATTCGTCCACCTGGTCCATGGTGATCACGTCGCCGCGCTCCACTCCGGATGTGTGCCCGACGCCGATGGTCCAGACGCCTACGCCATCGTCATAAGCGATCAGGCGCACGCCCTCGTAGTCCTTGATCGCCTCGATGCCTGCTTGCGAAGTTTCCATCATTGCTCTCCGGTTGCGCCTGCGCACTGGGCATACAGGCGAATGACTACGGCGTAGTGGTTGGTGCGCTGCTCAGCAGTTGCTCGAGCGGGCATCTCAGGCAGCGGCGGGCAAAGGCGCGGTGGATGGGGCGCGGCGCATCCGGCCAAGAGCACGGCTGCGAGCAGTAGCGCCCTCACCTCGCCTTCTCCTTGATGCGCTCGTTTGCCTTGCGGATCTCGCGGTTAATGACTTCAGGCTGTACGGCCGGTGCGGGCTGGGCGGCGGGGATTGCTTTCGCCACCTTTGCGGCCTGGACGATCACGGCTTTCGCAACCTTGTCGGCCTTGTCGGCTGCGGCGTCTACCTTGTCCACTACCTCATTGACGGCGGTGGTGGTTTCGTTGAGCTTGCCAGCCGTCGCCGCCTGAGTGCTGGCTGCGCCGTCGAGGCGCTGGGTGATCGCGTCCATCTTCACAGTCAGATTGACGAACATGCCGCGGTTCACCAAACGCTCACGCTCCAGAGCGTCACGGTAATAGGCGGACGTGGCGGCAGAGCCAAACAACAACCCGGCGAGCACAAGCAGAGCAAGTGCGCCCATTGCCTTGATGTGTCCGCCGTAGTCGCGTAGTTTGCGGATGGTGTCACGCATGGCTGCTCCCCTCCAGACGGCGAACTTCGGCCGTCAATGCTTCGATCTTTTCGTTCGCAACCTGAAGTTGATAGGTCAGCATGTTCACGCTGTTCTTCAGGTCGTAGAGCTCCCGAACCATGCCCTCTACTCGCTTGTCAGCCTCATCGGCCCGGGCTACAGCGCGGTCGCGCTCGTCCATGGCGGTCTTCATGAGTTGGCTGTTCGCTTGCGAGGACGCCAGCGCAGAGGTCAGCGCTGAGCTGAGCAACGGCCAGAGGAATTTGGCAGCAGCGGCAAAGATGATCATGCCGACCGTGCCAGTCGCCCATGAGCCGATGTTTTCGATTTCCATCTTCATGGCGTGGGGTGGTTGAGGTAAAAAGGGGCGCTCAATGACAGCCCCATCAGATCGAATAGAACCCACTGATGAACAGATTCGTGTTGTTGTTGAAGTTTGTTTCGGTGAGCTGCGCGAGTTCGCTGGTGGTCGAGCCGTTTTGCAGCGCAATACCGGCGCCCGACACGTTGCCAATGATCGTGTACCCGATGCTGTTCATGTTCTGGAACATCACGCTGCCGGTGGGACGGGCGGCTGGCGTCACGCCAGCGCCATAAGGGAGTCCGCCGACCGAAGCGTTTCCCGTGGAGCTGCCTTTTGCGGAAAGCTGGATGGACATCTCATAGAAGACCAGCCGCCCCTTCTTGGTGTAGCGGCCAGCGCGGGCGGCGTACCCAAGGCCTGTAGCACCGCCACCAAAGGTCAGCGCCGGCGTGAAGGTGCCCTCTTCGTAGTCCTCCAAGGAGGCGAAGGCCGGGTTACTCACCACGCCGAGCGCGCCGATCTGGAACTGGTTGTTGACGAGCTTGGTGCCTGTGACAGCCGCCGCAACATAGCAGGCAAAGTCGTAAGACCCGGTGCCCAAGTAAACCTTGTTGCCCTGCAACAGATGGTCCGTGCCGCCCGTGATGGCGATGACGCCGATATTGCCTGGCGTGGCGGAGCAGTTCGTGAACAGGTTGCCATCGACAATGCAGGCGGTCGGATACTGGCCGCTGGTGTCGGTGCCAACGAACATCCCTACTTCGTCGCTACCGTCTACGGTGTTGTTGGAGACAAGGACAGCGCCGCACCCACCAGTAACAGCGATGCCAATGCTGGCGCCACTCACATGATTGCTGTTGATGTGGGCGCTGCTGACTGAAGAACCAGAGGAAATGCTGTTCACGATAATGCCTGAGGCATACAGGCCGGTGCATCCGTAGACGCTGTTCCCCATGATCACCACGTCCGAAGATGCGCGGACTGGCGAACCGGAGGTGCTCGCGCCCGTAACCTGAATGCCCTGCACCGCGTTCGGTGCGCGCACAACGCAGTTCGTGACTTTGGCACCAACTGCGCCATCCCAATGGTCGAAGCCGGCGTTGGTTTGCCCAGAGGCATAACAGTCGTCCGTGACCGTGTCCTGGCAGGCCAGCAGCGCAGTTCCATTCCCGCCATCGTAGAAGTCGCATTGGCGGATCGAAATGCGGCTTGCCATGCGGAAGGTAACGGAGTGAGCGTCACCCCAAAACGTACCCGCCCAGTCAAAGCCGAGGCATTCAACAGAGATGCCCGAGTCCGTGATGGCGCCCGCTTCAAAGTTCGTGTTGGTGAACATGCGCCGCGCGGACCCTTTGCCGGGCGCCATTGGGGTCCAGTTCGCGGCGTCTGCCTTGACTCGTGAGACAGTCCGCCCCGCACCATAAGCACGCGTGTTGGATGGGATGGTGATGGCGCTACGGATCAAGTACGTGCCGGCCGGGAAGAACACGTTCGTCCCGCTGTTCAGCGCCGCATAGTTGAAGGCCGCCTGCACCGCGGAGGTGTCGTTGACAACGCCATTGCCAATCGCCCCGAAGTCCTTGACGCTGACGAACTCGCCGAGCTTGGATGTGAGTGTGCGTCCCACTGCGCCAGCGGCGAAATGCTTGTATCCGAGCAGACCCGCGCCCTGGCTCGGCAGCGCGAAGCTCGCCAGCGCCAGGCCAAGCGCCGTGGCGTCGCCGGCCGTCGCCGGAACCAAGGCGAGATTGCCGCTGGCGTCGAAGCCCAGCACCTGCAGCGCGCGCGCCGCGGCGGAAGGCAGCACCCCGTCCGCAGGATCGCCACTCGGCAGGCGCAGTGTGTTCGCCAAGGCCAAGCCGCTGTCCTGCAGCATCATGATGATGCGGTCAAAATCTCGGTTGACTTCCGGAGACTGGAAATCGCCGGAATACTGGTAGTCGGTGAGCCGGTTGAGCGCGACTTGCCGGACAAGGGAAACGGGGGCGGGAGCGGATGGTGCAGCGGCAAACGTCACGGTGCCACCGCTCTCTGCGCCGACACCGGAAACGGTGTAGTTGATGCCGAGCACCTGAACTACGTCATCGACCGTCACCAGAATGTCGTCTTCATCCAGCAACTTGAAGTCGAAGGAGAACGAGGTGGCAACGCCGTTGCCAATGTGATTGGCAACGGGAGTCTGTACGGGAACTGTCATTAGGCCTCCAGCGTGACTTCATGGACGCCAGAATCTGGCCGCCACATTCCACCGCCTATGCCTGCCGGAATCCCGGCGCCCTGCCCGTTGCCAATGCGCACGGGAGTGGCCCGGATCGCCCGCGCGCCCGAGTCGAGGTAATCGTCCGGCTGGTTCGCAACGGCCGGGTTCCAGTCCTTCATCTGGTCCCAGGTCGGACCGTCCAGCACATCGACGTGCGCCCAGAGCGCGCCAATGGACATGGGGGCCTCGAATGCGTCGAGAATGTCCTTGTTCTTGTTCGTGCTGGCGTGGTCCTCCACCACCCCGCAGACCAATGCAGGGAGCGGCTTCTGTCCGCCCTGGCCGCGCAGATGCTTGCGCAAGATCGGCGGCACGAAGCCGCCCGGGCCGTTCGTCTCTACGGTCACGCTCGGGATGTGGTATTCGACGACCAGCTTGCGGATCTGGTCGCACTGCTGGTCAATGTCGCCGGTCAGCCCAATGGCGAACTGCCAGTACAGCCGGCCGGCCGCATCGCTGTAGACCAAAGAGAATGCAGAGGCGTCCGTATCCACCTTGCCGAGTGCGCAGTCCCAGCGCGAAGCAGCGCTCACGATGCGGACATTGCCGAGCATCAGCACGGCTTCACGGTTTGCGTGCTTGAGGACCGGCTTCAGGTCGTAGGGGATGATCTTTTCTGGGTCAAGCCGGACTTCACCGATGGGCTTGCTGTGGAGTTGATATTGCGAGTCCCACTCGTTGATCGTGCGGGTTTCGCGGCGGCGTTTCTCGAGCTCGGCGCGGTTGAATCGGTCCGGCCAGGCGCAGCCGGCGTAGCAGTCCACCAACCCTTCCGGCAAGCCGGCGAATCGAACCTTCGTGCCCTCTGCCCAGTAATCCACCTCGGGCTTGAGCAGACGCGCGCCCTTGCCGATGCCGACGAAGACGTATTCGGCCAGGAACCCCACATCGATGACCATTGCAGGCTTCTCGGTGCGGTGCTCCTTGTCGAACATGCGGATCGTCAGGCAGTCCGCGCCAAGCCGCTCCTGTTCGTCATAGAGGCTGTCGTGCGTGTGCGGCGTGCCGACATAGAGCTTCCGGCCGCCTGGCACGAGAATGTGCGTCTGCTCACCCAGCCGATACCGGAGTTTCTCGCGCGCCTCGGGATTGCCGATGTTCCGCGGAACCTCAACGTCATCGTTCTGGCACTCGTCCGCTCGAGCACTGGTGACGTTGGACATGATCCCGCGCGCGTACATGCTCGCGTTGCGGGCGTCGTCGGAGCCGTTCACCCACCATTGCTCTACCGGGCCGGGCTTGTCCGGCAGCATGCCCTTCGTGAGCGGGTGCTTGCGCAGGATGTTTTGCACATTCCGGCTCGACTTGTAGGCCGTGGGGTCGGCCTCCGACTGAAGCAGGATTCGATAGGTCGGGTCGTCGTAGTAGCGCCAGGCGTTGTACAGGTCAAGGATCGTTGACTTGCCGAAGCCACGAAAGCAGCGCAGCACAGCCAGCAGGCCGCGGTGCTCGAGCCAGTGCACCACGCGCCAGTGCACATCGGGCACATCCCATTGCCGTTCTTCGGCCCAGAGGGCGAAGAACGTGCCGAAGTTGACCTTGCGGCTCATTCGGCTCCGGTCTTGGCCTTGGAGAGCACCCGGTTCATTGCTGACGTGGCGCGCTTCTCGGCCTCTCGGATCTGGCGGTCAAGGTCCGAGTCGCGCTCGGCCTGTTCGGCGTCGTCGTCGATCTTGCGGTCGTCGGCCGCCTTGGTCACGTCCATGACGTAGCGCAGCACGCCACCGGTTGCCATGGCGTTCTGCTTGTCCCACTTTCGGTCCCCGCGTTCCTCGCGCGTGAGATCGACAGGCAGCTTGCCGGCGCCGCTCCAGTTCACCGGATCGGCCTCTTGCAGGAACACATCGGCGAGCTTTTCGGACAGCTCCGCGAGCATGATTTTCTGGTCTTCCCTCATTGCCCCACCGCCTTTCCGATGTCGGGGGCGCGTTCGGGGCCGCCCGTTCCCGGCTTCCACCAGTAGTCCTGGCCGAAATCCTTCTTGGCGCGCTGCTGCATCTTTCCGAGGTAGCCCGGCGAAAGGTTCTCCTGCAGCGCATGCAGGCCGGCATGGTCGAGCGCGGCGCGCGCGTACCAGATGCCCGTGTACGGGGTGTTCGCCTTCGCCCACTGCACGGCCTCAGCTGCCGCGTGCGTGGGCTTGCCCTTCGCGGCCTTGTAGGCGTTGGTCAGGCTCTTGGTTGCCAGTTCGCCCACGGCGCCCAAGGCGGGGCCGGCCGCTGTCTTCGTGAGGTTGCCCAGCGAGTCGCCTGGCTGGTCGGCTGGATCGTTCAGCAGGAAGTCGCCGACGATGGACAGGCCGCCTCCTTGAGCTACGGACTTCGCCCAGAACTTCGCCGCTTTGTCGCCAGTCATGTCGATGGGGTCTTTGCCGGCCACCAACTGCTTTGCCTGCAATGCGATGGCGCCCAGGGCGGTGGTCGTCACCATCAGTGCGCCGGCGTAGACCACACGGTTTGCTAGCACTGGGGCGCTGTTGTCGGAAACCTTCGGAGCTTCCAGCACACGGCGCCAGTGCCGCGACACCATGGCGATGGGGAAGGACTTGAACTGCATGACGCTGCGCGCAAGCTCGCCGCGCACGGTGCCGCGCTGGGTTGCACCACCGGAGGCAATGGTCTTCGTGGCGAGGTCAGGGTTGAGGACTGCGAATTCGCTCTCGTCCTGGATCAGCCCGAGCACCTTGGCGACCACTTCACCGGCGCGCTCGTCACCGGTGGCGCGGATGGATTCGGGCGTGAGGTGGTCTTTGCCGCCGAAGGGCGTCAGTTCGGCCTTGGTGATGACCTTCCAATCCGCCTCGGTCAGGCCCTTGCGCTCCATGAGCGTGCGGTCCCACTCGGTGAGCTTTCCCCACTCCGTCTTCGACATGCGGGCCATGCCCTGCATCATCGTGAGGGAGAACGCGCGCCGCAGGGTGTCGGTCCAGGCGTTCATGAGGGACAGCTTCATCGTGCTGTTGGCGAGGCGCCCACTCCAGGTCTGCCGGATGTTGTCGCCGGTCCAGCGGTTCATGTCGCCGATCATCGATTCGGCAATGATCCCGTGCGTGGTCATGAAGTCGCGGGCGTCCTTCGATGCCGCGGACTTGCCGATGTTGGAGATCGCGTCCCAATACGACAGCTTGTTGTAGCCCGTGCTCACCATGAAGGTGCCCAGGTCGGTGATGCTGGAGATCACCGCGGAACCCAGCTTGCCGAAGGTCTGGATGTTTCGGGCGTCGGTGCCGAGTTGGGCCAGCTTGGCGCTCTGCGGCGTGCCGGCCGTGCCGTTCAACTGGTCCCAGTAGCTCTGCGGGCGCAGGCCGAAGTCTCGCTTGATGCCGCCGTCCGCCCGGTCGGCAAGGTCGAACTGCATCCGCATCTGCGAATTCGGGTTCGGGCCGTAGCGCTCGATCAAGCCGATGTCGCGCGCCATCCGGCCCACATGCCCGATCACCGCGTCGTACATGCTGCCGGTGCCGAAGTCCTTCATGTAGGCCATGTAGGCGTCGGCGTCCTTGAAGTGGATCTGGCGCGACTCGCTGCCGGCGTTGGCCTTGGCCCCGTTCCCACCGAACGCGCCAGGCTCGCGCTTGTTGGCGCCGTCGCTGCTGATCGTTTCCCATGCCTTGCCGAGCATGGCGCGCAGATCGGCATCGCCCATGCGGGAGCCGTCCTCCAGCACGTAGCGCGAGCGGTCCAGGAGTGGTGCGATCCGGTCCACCCAAGCTTCGCGGCCGGTCGCCAAGCCATCGCCCCGCACCTTGGCCGCGTCGTGCGGCTGCGGGATGTAGCCGTACTCCAGTCGGCCCACGTCGCCCCCGGCGCTGTTGAAGCGCTGGCGCAGGCTCTCGATCACCTTCAGGTACGCCTTGGCGCCCTCGGTGGCGATCTTGTTGCCGGAACTGCCGTCGCCGTTGCGGAAAATCTCGGTCGCCAGGTCGCGGGTCATCACCGGGTTGTCCGCGTCGAACAGGAACATCATCACGCGCCGACCGAAGCCGGCCCCTTCGCCGGTCTTCGCGGCTTCCATCAGGTTGACCATGTTGCCCATGGATTCCTGCTTGATGCCGTTGATGTACTGGCCGGTCTGGTCGATGTCGTTCACGAGCCCGCGGCTGCGGCCTTCCTTGAACTGCGCCATGCCTTCGGTGATGCGGATGTCCGTCGCCGCGGTCTTCAGAATCTGGCGTTGGGCGTTCTCCACCTTCCGGGCAGCTTCGGCCTGAATGTCGGCCATGGCCGATTGCGCCGCCTCGGTGACGCGCTGATCCGTGCTCTTGGCCTGCCAGTCGGGATCGATGCGCGCGAGCCGGCGCATGGTGGCGCTGATGCGGTCGTCGATGGCGGCAAGCTGGGCGGGCGTCAGGGCGTTGCGGCCGAGCTTTTTTGCTGCCTCTTGGACAGCCGTGACACAATTCGGCTTCACATGAAATCCTTCTGGTTGTTCCTGGCGGGCATTGCGGTGCTGTTCGCTCCCATCCCGCTCTCGGCGTGGGCCGCGCGCGGACGCTGGCAGGACGCATGGGAAGCGACAAAGGCGTACTGGAAGGTGCTCGGGCTCATGCTCGGTGCGGTGGGCGTGCTGGTGGCGGTCATGTTCCTGGCCTCAGCTACTTCGTAGGAAGCAGTTCGCCGCCACGTCCACGAGGGACGCATCGCGGGATTCCTCGGCCGCTTCCTTCTTCACCTGTTCCAGCAGATCGGCCGCGCGCACGGGCTTGTCCATGCCTTCCATCT
>Ga0065714_10000090_pt1 | contig 12162 bp, 14 predicted proteins | sample MisRhiReplicate2_FD_59101 | JGI IMG/M metagenome (GOLD analysis project Ga0065714, IMG submission 59101) | Miscanthus rhizosphere microbial communities from Kellogg Biological Station, MSU, sample Rhizosphere Soil Replicate 2: eDNA_1 v2... | ecosystem: Host-associated > Plants > Roots >... | reverse complement strand
CAGCTCGGGGTTTTCGTAGATCGGTACTTCGCATTCGCGGGCAATCTTCAGAATGGCTTCGGCCAGTGCTTCGTCACCTTTGGCCGTGAGGGTAGGGGCGTGGCTGCCGTCGTACTTGAGGGCGATGGCCTGGCGCGGGGTGTTGGGGTTTTTCATGCGGTTTCGTCGACCCAGCGTTGTTCGAGACGGGTTTGAGGGCCTTGTGGCGGTGTGCCGAGGTGGCAATCGAGATCGCCGACATTCAGGCCGGACGCCAGCAGACGCTGGCGCAGTTCGGCCAGATGACTTTCGATCAGGCTGGCGGTGTACGGGCGTTCGGCCCACAACTGGCTGGACAGGCTGCCTTTGATCAGTTGTGCCTGAATCTGCAACGGGCCCAGGGGCTCCATGTCGAACGCCAGGTCCACTCGCCACAATTGTTGTTTGGGTTCGCGCTCGTCGCGGCGTTCGTTTTGCTGATCCTTCTCGGGCGCTTCTTCGCGCTGGAACTTGACCTGCAACGGCACGATGTCCTGCAGATTGCGCATCGGGATTTCCAGTTGCCAGGTGCTCATCAACCGACCGTCGTCAGTGACGCCGGTCTGTTCCAGGCTCGACAGTTGATGACTTTGCAGGCGTGAAACCGCCGCGGCTGCCAAACGCAGCAAGTGNTCGAGATCGCCTTCGCCGTCCATGCTTTGGAGCAGGCGCTCGGGCAGCGGGAAGCGGGTTGGCGGCGGTTTGGCGCTGACCTGACCGAGCATGCCGAGGGCGCTGCGCACGAAGTTCGGCATGGCCTGGGCCAGTGTGTTGGCGGCAATGATCGCGCTGAGATTGGTGTTGGCCGGCAGGCCTGGCGTCAATTGTGCGATCAGCTTGAGCAGATCACCTTTCATGTCCGGGGCCAGCGTCGGGTTCTGACCGCTGAGCAATTTGGCTTCAAGGAACAGGCCGCTATTGGCCAGTGCCTGGGCCAGCCCCTTTGGNGTGCTGAGTTGTTGAACATCGGGCAGGCCGGCGAGCAACTTGTCGACGGCGGCACGCAGATCACTGGACGTCTGGTCCGAGGCCGGCAGGTTTTGCAGGAGTTTGAGCAGGCCATCCAGCGAGCCTTGGCGGCTCTGTTGGTTNACCAGTTGCTGGGTCACCGCCAATTGCTCCTGGCGGCTGCTCAATGGCACGAACTTCAATGTCTGGGTGTCCTGCACCAGCGCGCTCAGCAAGGTGCCGATGCGCAGCGGTGTGGGGCTGTCGATGTTCAGGGTGCTGCCGCTCAACGCGGTGTTGAGCAAGCTCACCATCGAGCGAAACACCGTCGGCTGGCCCGGCACCTGCGGCAACACTTGAGAGGTCAGTACTTTGCCTTGCAGCAGGGTGCCGACGGGCAGTTGCNCCGTGTCGATACGAGTGAGAGTGGCGACGCTGGAGGCGATGGCCTGTTGNACGGTGACGGCCAGATTACTCGCCGACGGCTGAGTGATCGCCAGGCTGGTGCCCTGAGGCAACGGTTGGCTGCTGGTGGCCTGGACCGTGGTCTGACGGCCGCTGTCGAGGGTGACCTTGAGCAACAGTTGAAAGGTTTGATCCGCCTGCTTGAGCGACAGCACTTCGGCCTTGGCGGTCTGGCCGGCAGTGATCAGGCCCTCCATCGGCGTCAGTAACTTCAGCAGGTCGCCACTCACCACCAGCGGTCGCGAAGTCGCGGGCGTGGTTTGCGGGAGCGGAAGGATGTTCATTTCGCCTGTCATACGCGGTCACAACCTGAGGAAATTGCCCTCTTGAGAGTAGGGCATGGCATGTATAATGCCGCCCCGTTGTATCCGGGGCGCTGAAAACATTTCAAATACTTGATCCAGCTCCTTAGAACGGGCCGCCAATGCATTTATCCTGCATATCTTTAACGGCCGCTCCACTGCCGACTTGAACCCAAAAGGCCCGTGATCTCTTGACCAGTCCTGTCCTGCAAACCGTTGCCCTCGCCTGTGAGCGAGACCTTCGGCTGCTCTTCGAAAATCTCGAATTGAGACTGGCCAGTGGCGAAATGTTGCAAATCAGCGGCCCCAACGGCAGTGGCAAAACCAGCCTTTTACGCCTGCTTTGCGGGCTGATGCAGCCGACTGCCGGTCAGGTGCTGCTCAACGGCCAGCCATTGAACGAGCAACGTTTTGAGCTGGCGCGTAACCTGCTGTGGATCGGCCATGCCGCCGGGATCAAGGATTTGCTGACGCCGGAAGAGAATCTGAGCTGGCTTTGCGCCTTGCATCAACCGGCCTCCCATGAGGCGATCTGGCAGGCGCTGACGGCTGTCGGACTGCGCGGTTTCGAGGATGTTCCTTGCCATACGCTGTCTGCCGGGCAGCAACGCCGGGTCGCGTTGGCGCGGTTGTACCTGGAAAGCCCGCCGCTATGGATCCTCGATGAGCCGTTCACCGCGCTCGACAAACAAGGCGTGGCGCAACTCGAAGAACACCTGGCCGCACACTGCGAGCGCGGTGGCATGGTGGTCTTGACCACTCACCACACGCTGACCCGGATGCCGGCCGGCTATCGCGACATTGATCTGGGGAANTGGGCCGTATGAGAGTTTTCGGCCTGTTGGTCGCCCGTGAAGCCCGATTGTTGTTCCGCCGCCCGGCGGAGTTGGCCAATCCGCTCGTATTCTTCGCGATCGTCGTTTCCCTGTTCCCGTTGGCGGTGGGACCCGAGTCTCAATTGTTGCAAACCTTGTCTCCGGGACTGGTCTGGGTAGCGGCCCTTTTATCGGTTTTGCTCTCGCTGGACGGGCTTTTCCGCAGTGATTTCGAAGACGGATCGCTTGAACAGTGGGTCCTTTCGTCGCACCCCCTGCCTCTTCTGGTTTTGGCCAAGGTACTGGCACACTGGTCCTTCTCTGGCCTGGCACTGGTTTTGCTCGCTCCATTACTGGCATTGATGCTCGGTTTGCCAACCGCCTGTCTGCCGGTGTTGCTGCTTTCCTTGTTGCTGGGTACACCGGTGCTGAGCCTGCTCGGTGCGGTGGGCGCGGCCCTGACGGTGGGATTGAAGCGCGGTGGCCTGTTGCTGGCGCTGCTGATTCTGCCGTTGTACATCCCGGTGTTGATTCTCGGCAGTGGCGCCTTGCAGGCGGCATTGCAGGGCATGCCGGCGACCGGTTATCTCTTGTGGCTTGGTAGCCTGACCGCCCTGGCGATAACNCTGACACCTTTTGCAATCGCTGCTGGCCTGAAGATCAGCGTCGGCGAATAATGAGGTCTGATCAAATTTTGATCAGCAAAGACCCTTCGCTGCTCGTGATGGCGAGCAGCAACCGTGATGGAAACAGTAATGAACTGGACTTGGTTTCATAAGCTCGGCTCGCCCAAATGGTTTTACGGCATCAGCGGCAAACTGCTGCCGTGGCTGAGTGTCGCGGCGTTGCTGCTGATCAGCGTTGGTGTCGTGTGGGGCCTGGCCTTCGCGCCGCCGGACTACCAGCAAGGCAACAGCTTTCGCATCATTTATATCCACGTTCCGGCCGCCATGCTGGCCCAGTCCATCTACGTGATGCTGGCGGTCTGTGGCATCGTCGGGCTGGTGTGGAAGATGAAGCTGGCCGACGTCGCCCTGCAATGCGCGGCGCCCATCGGCGCCTGGATGACCGCCGTNGCGCTGGTCACCGGTGCGATCTGGGGCAAACCGACCTGGGGTTCGTGGTGGGTCTGGGATGCACGACTTACGTCCATGCTTATTCTGCTGTTTCTGTACTTCGGTCTTATTGCGCTGGGCAATGCGATCAGCAATCGTGACAGTGCCGCCAAGGCCTGCGCGGTATTGGCGATTGTCGGCGTGATCAACATCCCGATCATCAAATACTCGGTGGAGTGGTGGAACACCCTGCACCAGGGCGCGACGTTCACCCTCACCGAAAAACCGGCAATGCCCGCCGAGATGTGGCTGCCACTGCTGCTGACGGTGCTGGGTTTCTACTGTTTCTTCGGCGCGGTGTTGCTGCTGCGCATGCGTCTTGAAGTGCTCAAGCGCGAAGCCCGCGCCAGTTGGGTCAAGGCCGAAGTGCAGAACAGTCTGGAGGCCGCTCGATGAGTTTTGCTTCATTCGGCGACTTCCTCGCCATGGGACATCATGCCCTGTATGTCTGGTCAGCCTATGGCATCTGCCTGGCAGTGCTGGCCCTCAACGTGGCGGCGCCAATCCTGGCCCGCAAGCGGTATCTGCAACAAGAGGCGCGTCGTCTGCGCCGGGAGAACGGCAAGTGAATCCGCTGCGCAAAAAGCGTCTTATCATCATTCTCGCGATCCTGGTCGGCGTCGGTGCTGCCGTCGGCCTGGCCCTGAGCGCCCTGCAGCAAAACATCAATCTGTTTTACACCCCGACCCAGATCGCCAACGGCGAAGCCCCGCAAGACACGCGCATCCGCGCCGGCGGCATGGTCGAGAAAGGTTCGCTGCAACGTTCCGGCGATTCGCTGGACGTGAAATTCATCGTCACCGACTTCAATAAATCCGTAACCATCACTTATCGCGGCATCCTTCCNGACCTGTTCCGCGAAGGGCAGGGCATCGTTGCCCTGGGCAAGCTCAACGCCGACGGCGTGGTGGTGGCCGACGAAGTGCTGGCCAAGCACGATGAAAAGTACATGCCGCCGGAAGTGACCAAGGCTTTGAAAGACAGTGGTCAATCTGCTCCAACGCCCGCGAAGGAGGGTTGATCGATGACGTCTGGACTCTATATTCCTGAACTCGGCCATCTGGCCATGATTCTGGCGCTGTGTCTCGCGCTGGTTCAGGCCGTGGTGCCGTTGCTCGGTGCCTGGCGCGGTGACCGCTTGTGGATGAGCCTTGCTCAACCGGCCGCCTGGGGGCAATTCGCGTTTCTGCTGTTCTCCTTCGGTTGCCTGACTTACGCCTTCATGACCGACGATTTTTCCGTCGCCTACGTTGCCAGCAACTCCAACAGCGCCTTGCCGTGGTACTACAAGTTCAGCGCGGTGTGGGGCGCGCACGAAGGGTCGTTGCTGCTGTGGGCGTTGATCCTCGGTGGCTGGACCTTTGCGGTGTCGGTGTTTTCCCGACAGTTGCCGCAAGTGATGCTGGCTCGCGTGCTGGCGGTGATGGGCATGATCAGCACGGGTTTCCTGCTGTTCCTGATCCTCACCTCGAACCCTTTCGCCCGNATCCTGCCGCAGATTCCTGCGGACGGTCGTGACCTCAACCCACTGCTGCAAGACATCGGCCTGATCGTTCACCCGCCGATGCTGTACATGGGTTATGTCGGTTTCTCCGTNGCCTTCGCTTTCGCCATCGCTGCACTGCTGGGCGGTCGTCTTGATGCGGCGTGGGCTCGCTGGTCCCGTCCGTGGACCATCGTCGCCTGGGCCTTCCTCGGTATCGGTATCACCCTCGGTTCATGGTGGGCGTACTACGAACTCGGCTGGGGCGGCTGGTGGTTCTGGGACCCGGTAGAAAACGCCTCCTTCATGCCTTGGCTGGTGGGTACGGCGCTGATTCACTCGTTGGCGGTCACGGAAAAACGTGGCGTGTTCAAGAGCTGGACCGTATTGCTGGCCATCGCCGCGTTCTCGTTGAGCTTGCTGGGGACTTTCCTCGTACGTTCCGGCGTGCTGACCTCGGTTCACGCCTTTGCGTCCGACCCTGAACGCGGTGTGTTCATCCTGATCTTCCTGCTGTTTGTAGTCGGTGGTTCGCTGACGTTGTTCGCCCTGCGCGCTCCGGTGGTGAAGAGCCACGTTGGCTTCAACCTCTGGTCCCGGGAAACCCTGCTGCTGGGTAACAACCTGGTGCTGGTGGTGGCGGCCTCGATGATTCTGCTGGGCACGTTGTATCCGCTGATCCTCGATGCGATGACCGGCGCCAAGCTGTCGGTCGGCCCGCCATACTTCAACGCACTGTTCATTCCGTTGATGGCCTTGCTGATGGTGGTGATGGCGGTCGGCATGCTGGTGCGCTGGAAAGACACCCCGGTCAAATGGCTGATGAGCATGCTGACCCCGGTGTTGCTCGGCAGCGCCGCGCTGGCCGTGATCGCCGGTGTCGCTTATGGCGATTTCAACTGGGCAGTGATTGCGACCTTCATGCTCGCCGCCTGGGTGTTGCTGGCCGGTGTGCGTGACATCTTCGACAAGACTCGCCACAAAGGCCTGATCAAAGGCCTGCCGACCCTGACCCGCAGTTATTGGGGCATGCAGGTCGCTCACCTCGGCATCGCCGTGTGTGCCCTTGGCGTCGTGCTGTCGAGCCAGAACAGTGCCGAGCGCGACCTGCGTCTGGCGCCGGGTGAGTCCATGGACCTGGGCGGTTACCACTTCGTGTTCGAAGGTGCCAAGCATTTCGAAGGCCCGAACTTCACCTCCGACAAGGGCACCGTTCGGGTGATCCGCGACGGCAAGGAAGTCAGCGTGCTGCACCCGGAAAAACGCCTCTACACCGTGCAGAACTCGGTGATGACCGAAGCCGGGATCGACGCCGGTTTCACCCGCGACCTCTACGTCGCACTCGGCGAACCGTTGGGCGATGGCGCCTGGGCCGTTCGCGTCCACGTCAAACCGTTCGTACGCTGGATCTGGTTCGGTGGTCTGCTCACCGGTTTGGGCGGTTTGCTGGCGGCGTTGGATCGCCGTTACCGAGTCAAGGTGAACAGCCGTGTGCGTGAAGCACTGGGCATGACGGGAGCCACGGCATGAGACGTTGGTTGATGCTGTTGCCCTTGGCGATTTTCCTGGTGGTGGCTGTTTTCCTTTATCGCGGTCTGTTCCTGAACCCGGCCGAGCTGCCNTCGGCGATGATCAACAAGCCGTTCCCGGAGTTTTCCCTGCCGGCGGTGCAGGGCGACAAGACCCTGACCAAGGCNGACATTCTGGGTAAACCGGCACTGGTCAACGTCTGGGGCACCTGGTGCATTTCCTGCCGGGTCGAGCACCCGGTGCTGAATAAACTGGCCGAGAANGGCGTGGTGATCTACGGCATCAACTACAAGGACGTCAACGCTGACGCCTTGAAGTGGCTGGTGGAATTCCACAATCCGTACCAGCTGGACATTCGTGACGACGCAGGCACTTTGGGTTTGAACCTGGGTGTGTACGGCGCTCCGGAAACCTTCTTCATCGACGCCAAGGGCATCATCCGTGACAAGTTCGTTGGTGTGATCGACGAACAGGTCTGGCGCGAAAAACTGGCGGCCAAGTATCAGGCGCTGGTTGATGAGGCCAAGCCATGAAGCGCTGGATAGCCGCCGCGGTATTGGGTTTGAGCATGGCCGGCGTGGCGCACGCNGCCATCGACACCTACGAGTTCGCCAAAGAAGGTGATCGCGAGCGTTTTCGCGAGCTGACCAAAGAGCTGCGTTGCCCCAAGTGNCAGAATCAGGACATTGCCGATTCCAACGCACCGATCGCCGCNGACCTGCGCAAAGAGATTTTTCGCATGCTCGGCGAGGGCAAGGACAACCAGCAGATCATCGACTTCATGGTCGACCGCTACGGTGATTTCGTCCGCTACAAACCCGCTCTGAACGCCAAGACTGCTGTGCTCTGGTTCGGCCCTGCCGGCCTGCTGCTGGGCGGTTTTGTGATCATCGCCGTGATCGTCCGCCGTCGTCGCGTGCAACGCGCTGACACCAAGGATGAGCTCTCTGCCGAGGAGCGTGAGCGCCTCGACCACCTGTTGGATAAAACCAAGAATGATTGATTTCTGGCTCGCTGCAGGTCTGCTACTTCTGGTTGCCCTGAGTTTTCTGCTGATTCCCGTTCTGCGTGGTCGTCGCGCCCAGCTTGAAGAGGATCGTACGGCCCTGAACGTCGCGCTGTATCAGGAACGCGTGGCTGAGTTGCAGACTCAGCAGGAAGAGGGCGTTCTCGACGCCACGCAAATGGACACCGGTCGCGCCGAAGCCGCCCGTGAATTGCTCGCCGACACTGAAGGCGTCGAGGCGCCACGCGTGTCCCGCCTGGGCAAACCGTGGCCCTTGCTGGCGGCGATTCTGGTGCCGGTGCTGGGCCTCGGCCTGTATCTGCATTTTGGGGCGAGCGACAAGGTCGAACTGACCCGCGAATTCTCCCAGGCGCCGCAGTCGATGGAAGAGATGACCCGTCGCCTGGAGCGTGCGGTCGCGGCTCAGCCGGATTCGGCTGAAGGCCTGTATTTCCTCGGTCGCACGTACATGGCTCAGGATCGCCCTGGCGATGCGGCGAAGATCTTCGAACGCACGGTGAACCTGGCCGGTCGTCAGCCGGAGCTGTTGGGTCAATGGGCGCAGGCTCAGTACTTCGCCGACGGCAANAAGTGGTCGGACAAGGTTCAGGCCCTGACCGACGAAGCACTCAAAGCCGATCCGAAAGAAGTCACCAGCCTTGGCTTGCTCGGTATTGCTGCCTTTGAAAGCCAGCGTTATCAGGACGCCATCGATTACTGGAATCGCCTGCTGGTGCAACTGCCACCGGAGGACAGTTCCCGCGCCGCGCTGCAAGGTGGCATCACTCGGGCCACCGAGAAACTCGAAGCCAGCGGTGGCAAGGTCGCCCAGGCGCCCGCCGCCAAGGTGGCGGCACTGCTCAAGGTGCGAGTGGATCTGGCTCCAGAGCTCAAAGCCAAGGTCCAGCCGGGCGACAGCGTATTCATTTTCGCCCGCGCCACCGCAGGGCCTCCGGCACCCCTGGCCGCCAAACGCCTGACCGTGGCCGACTTGCCGGCGACCGTCGAGCTGGGCGACGCCGATGCAATGATGCCGCAGTTGAAACTGTCGAACTTCCCTGAAGTCCAACTGGTTGCGCGCATCTCCCGCGCCGGCAAACCCACTGCCGGCGAATGGATCGGTCGCAGCCAGCCTCTGGCCAGCAGCACCACGACGCAGCAAACACTGACCATCGACAGCCCGGACAAATGACAGGAAACGCCACTATGACCGCCATCGCCCGTATCACCCTGCTCAGTATGGTTTTGGGGTTAAGCGCTTGCGTGGTCCAACCGCAGCAGCCTGAACGGCTGCCACCGATCCCGCCGTCGCAGCCACGTCCGACGCCGTCCCCGACACCNGGCAAGCCGAGCATCCCGGCCAAGCCCGCCAAACCGCTGCCACGCACCTCCGCCAGCTTCGCGCCGCCGCCGGGTGGCAACAGCCATTGGGACGCCAAGCTCGGCGTGTACGTTCTCGATGATCAGACCAACACCTTCTACCGCCAGCGCACGTACTACCGCTGGNACAACGGCTGGAGCCGGTCGATCAGCCCGAACGGGCCATGGGAAGAGACAGACATCCATGGCGTGCCGGGCGGGTTGGGACGGCAATTCGGGGAGTAAACAGAAACGGCGATCNNNGGATCGCCGTTTTGNTTTTTGGAATCTGAAAAGATCGCAGGCTTCGCCAGCTCCTACAGGATCGTGTACGACAATGACCGACGGGTGTACTCGATAAAGGTAGGAGCTGGCGAGGCCTGCGATCTTTTGGATCTTGATTGTGTAGCTCAGGGGCACAAGGCATAGAACACATGCGTCATATACAGCGGTAAAAGAGGATTGCCTCACTCGTATCCTGTCCTTGACGCTTGTGCCTGCTCGGCGAGAAGCGTCATTGCTTNCTCGCTGGCAGTGTCGCGCCGGTTTTTATAGTCCATCAAATCGGCAAAGCGCACACGTCGGTGCTTGCCTGTTTTGTGGTAGGACAACTCGCCGGATTCAAGCAGCTTGATCAGGTGCGGGCGTGAGACGTTAAGCAGGTCGGCGGCTTCCTGGGTGGTCAATTCGGCGTGAACCGGGACTACTTTGACAGCGTTGCCCGCTGCTAGCTCAGCCAGAATGTCGACCAGTAACCTGAGGGCTGAGGTGGGCAGTTCGACAGTGTGAGCTTCATTCTGCTCGTCGAAAATCTGGATGTGCTGAGTTTCGAATTGAGTGGCGAGGTAGGCAGCCAGAGCGCGTTGGCCTTCGCTAGCAGCCTGAACTTCGCGCTCCATGGGTAGATTGATCGGTGGATGGATGACTGGCGACATGATGGTTTCCGACATTCTGAAAAAACAATGCTGGAAGGCTATTCGAATCAAACGAAAATCGCAATAAACGAAACGAGTAGGTTTCAGGCCTCCTTGGCCAACAACCCCTGCACATACTGCACAAACGCCCGAGCCTTCGCACTGGCCATTCTGCCCGTGGGAAACACCGCCCAAAGGTCCTGATTCGGCAACGTCCAATCCCTCATCACTTCCCTGACCGCGCCGTTGGCCAGTTCCGGGGCAAACATCCATTCGGACGCCATGGTCAGCCCTTGATGGGCAAGCACGGCTGCACGCAGACCTTCGGCGGCGTTGACGCGGATTCGCCCGCTGATGATGACGGACTGATCATCTGTCCCGTTGNGCAATTGCCAATTGGCATTACCGCCCAAGGTGTAGATGACCGCTTGGTGTTTGCTCAGATCGGCAGGGCAGGTGGGCTCGCCGTGTTTTTCGAAATAGGTGGGCGTGCCCAGCACCACGCGTCGACACTCGGCGATCTTGCGGGCGGTGAGGCNGGAGTCGCTCAAGGCGCCCATGCGCAAGGCGATNTCGACGCCTTCTTCCACCAGATTGACGTTGCGATCGTCCAGCATCAAATCGATGTTCAGGCCCGGGTTCTGATCGAGAAATGGCCCCAGGTGCGGAACGATGTGCAGCCGGCCGAAGGTCACGGCGGCGCAGATGCGCAGATTGCCGGTGAGGCCGCTGGCGGCACCGCGAGCGGCATTGTCAGCCTCGTCCGCTTCTTCGATGGCACGCTTGGACCGTTCGAAAAAGGCCAGGCCAGCTTCGGTGGGGGTCAGGCCTCGGGNCGAGCGCAACAGCAGCCTGACCGCGAGGCGCGCCTCCAACTGCGCGATGGCTTTCGAGACCGCGGGCTGGCCGATATTCAAGCGCCGGGCAGCGGCGGAAAACGAGCCGGTTTCCACCACGTAGACGAAGGTTTCCATTGCGCCGAGGCGGTCCATCCGAAGTCCTTGTGAAGATCAAATTGTGGGAGCGAGCCTGCTCGCGATGATGGCGGAACATCCAGCATTAATGTGACTGACAGTCCGCCATCGCGAGCAGGCTCGCTCCCACAGGGGAATTGATGTTGTTGGTTAGAACGCAGCTTTGCCGATTGAGGCGCCGCCATCGACAAACAAGGTTTGCCCGGTGATAAACCCGCTCTGCTCGGACAACAAAAACGCAATCGCCGCCGCGATCTCCTGCGGTTGCCCCAACCGCCCCATCGGCACACCGGCCAGATACCGCGCTTCACCCTCACTGCCCGGCGGATTGTTGGCGCGAAACAGTTCGGTTTCGGTCGGGCCCGGGGCCACGGCGTTTACCGTTACGCCGGTTTGCGCCAGTTCCAGCGCCCAGGATCGCGTGAAGCTGATCAACGCCGCTTTGGCCGCCGCGTAGGCGGTGCGTTGCGTGATACCCAGCACGGTCAGGCTGGAAATGTTCACCACCCGACCCCAGCCCTTGGCGCGCATGTTCGGCAGCAATGCCTGAGTGGCCTGCAATGCCGAATGCAGGTTGACCCGCATCACGTCGTCGAACGTGTCGAGGTCGATTTCCCCCAGCACCTGCGGGCGCACCAGACCGACGTTATTCACCAGCCCGTCGAACTCATAGGTCATGGCCAGATCNGCCAGCACTTCCTGAGTCAGTGCCCTGTCGCTCAGATCCAGCGGAAACAGGATGCCGGGAAAGCTCAGGTCGGGCGATCGGGCGATTCCGACCACCCGATGCCCCGCGCGATCCAGATGCTCGGCGACCGCACGGCCGATGCCTTTGCTGGCGCCGGTGATGAGAAAGGTACGTCGGGTCATTGCACACTCCTTGAAAAACATGCCGCGGCTCAGGCGGCATTTGATCGGTTCAGCCGCGAATCGCATCCAGCATCGCGTCAGGCTCAGGACGCTGAGTGTAATCCGGGTTGACCTCGGCGTAACGGATCAGGCTGAGCGAAAGTATTCATTCTTGGGAAGAATGCCGCGGCCCGCGATCACACTCTGTAAAACAACCGAGCGTCGAATTCCGGATTTTTGTGCTTGAGTAAAGGTAACTCTAGGGTTACTTTTGTTTGAGCCTGAGCAAGGAGGCTATTGGTGCAGAGCAGGCTATTGATCAAGGAGTTGGAGGAGGCTGGCTGGATGCTGGATCGGATTGCCGGCAGTCATCACCTCTTCAAA
>Ga0065714_10003264_pt1 | contig 12185 bp, 12 predicted proteins | sample MisRhiReplicate2_FD_59101 | JGI IMG/M metagenome (GOLD analysis project Ga0065714, IMG submission 59101) | Miscanthus rhizosphere microbial communities from Kellogg Biological Station, MSU, sample Rhizosphere Soil Replicate 2: eDNA_1 v2... | ecosystem: Host-associated > Plants > Roots >... | reverse complement strand
AAGGAAAAAGATGGACAAATGTAGATCCAAATAATGGACAACTTGTAACAGATCCGGATCAACTTACTGCTTTAAATGCTACTACCACAATGTGGTCTCCATATATGTCAAATTATGTTTTTAGCGACTTTGGTGTTGAAGATGGTTCTTTCCTGAGACTTAATACATTGACATTAGGATATACCGCTCCTCAATTCTTTAATTCTAAATTAGGAATTAGCAAATTGAGATTTTATGGTACCGTGTCTAACGTTTTTGTCTGGACAAATTATTCAGGTCCTGATCCGGAGGTTTCAACAAGAAGAAATACGCCTCTAACGCCTGGTGTTGATTATTCAGCATATCCGCGCAGCAGACAATTTGTTTTTGGTCTAAACCTTACTTTTTAATTAAAAAAACTATCAAGAGATGAAACATACAATATTAATAGCGACAATACTTTTGGCAGGTCTTTTTACTTCTTGCCAGGATGATTACTTAGATGCTCCGGCTGAATCAACACTAATAGAAGCAGATATTTTTTCTAATCTGGAATTAGCCAAAGGTGCTGTGGATGGAATTAAAATACCATTTGCAGAAACGAATTCATACAGAGGAAGATTCCTTCCGATGTACGGGTTAAATACAGATGTGGAATGGAATAACAGTTCGCAGTCAGTAAGTACAACGACTGATTTGGCTACTTATGATATTTTGCCAACAAATTCTCAAATGAACTCCATGGACAATGCCTGGGCAATGATGTTTTCCGGAATTGAACGTGCCAATATTTGTATTCGCGGACTACGCAATTACAGCGATGCAAAACCAGGAACCGACTTTGGTTATTTATTGGGAGAAGCAATTACGCTGCGTGCTATTTATTATGCTGATTTATTAAAAGCGTGGGGAGATGTTCCTGCCCGTTTTGAGCCTGTAACTACAGCAACTATTTATATAGAAAAATCAAGTCGTGATGTAATTTACAAACAGTTAATTAAAGATTTGGCAGAGGCTGCAACATTGGTGCCATGGCCTAATGAAACAGCAGCTACAAGTAATGTAGAGCGAATTAACAAAGCTTTTGTAAAGAGTTTAAGAGCCCGTTTAGCGATGGCAGCCAGTGGTTTTCAGCAATATCCTGATGGGATCCGCAGAAGTACTGATCCTGAACTTTCGGTAGCCAATATGTATAAATTAGCACTTGACGAATGTCGCGCGGTAATAGCAAGTGGAAAAGCCCGTTTAGAGCCTTCATTTGAAACATTCTGGAGAAAATACAATCAGGAAGTTTTAACTGCCGGAGGTGAATCTCTTTGGGAGCTTCCTTTTGCAAGCGGTAGAGGAAGAATGTTATATACATTCGCGGTACGACATAATTCTATTGACCAATTTCAGGAGAGTGGAACCAGCCGCGGTGGTGTAGCAGGACCGCTTCCTTATGTGTTTTATGATTATGATAAAGCCGATACCCGTAGAGATGTTACCTGTGTTCCTTACAGATATGGTACAGCGGTAAACGGTATAGCAAAACAAGAACTAATAGCATTAAATACCTGGTATTTTGGAAAATATCGTTTCGAATGGATGAACCGAATTGTTAAGACGGCAAATGATGATGGTGTAAATAAGATATACATGCGTTATGCAGAAGTTCTTTTAATTGCGGCTGAAGCTGCCAATGAAATTGAAGGGCCAGCTGCAGCAAAACCTTATTTAAGAGAAATTCGTAACAGGGCATTTGCTCCGGCAGACCAGCCTCTGGCGGTAGATGCTTATTTAAGTGGAAAAAATTCTAAAGAAGATATCTTTAAAGCAATTGTAGACGAAAATAAATTTGAATTTACAGGAGAAATGGAGCGTAAACAAGCTCTTATCCGCTGGAATTTACTTAAAACAAATTTGGATCTGGCAAAGGCTAAAATGAAAGATTTACAACAACATACAGGTGACTATGCTACTGTGCCTAGTACTTTGTATTATAAATATAAAGCAGATAACGTAACACTTGATATTTATGGATTAAATCGTGGAGAAAACGTTAATCCGGGACCAGCCTATTCTGCTATGACNTGGGTTGCCCTTGACGATGCCAAAATCAATTCACTTTATAAAGCNGGTATGAATCCNGACAACAGACAATTTTGGCCAATCTGGCAGGTGTTTATTGATGGAAGTAATGGGAAATTGAAAAATGATTACGATTATAAATAATCTTGAAAAAAAATAAGTATAAATTATAAGTTATTATGTTTATGAAAACAAAAAATATATTTAGAGGTTTAATAACTGCATTATTGCTGGCTTTCGCTTTTTCTGGCTGTGAAAGTTATAATGAAGCATTATTAGACGGACTCGGTAATACCAGGGAGTTTTCACCGATAGGGCTTACGGCGGTAATTAGAAATCAAACTGCCGTTGAATTGAACTGGACAACACAGGAAAATGTGGATCATTATGTTGTAGAGTTTAGTGCAGATGATGAAAAATTTACAACTATTTACAAAACGGTTGAAGTTAAGGCATCTCAATTGCCGGTACGGGTACAATTAGAAGGAGAAACCGTTTATTCAATCAGGGTTAAATCGGTAACTCCGGGACTGGCAGATTCTAAATGGAATATAACTACAGCTAGTACTTTAAGTGAGCAGATTTTCCTGCCTGTACAACCTGGAGATATAGAAGCTAAACAAGCGACTCTAAGATGGGCTCCAAATAGTACTGTAACACATTTGTTTCTTAGTCCGGGAAGTATTTCACGTATGATTACACCTGCCGAAAAAGTAAGTGGAGTAGCCATTGTAACAGGCTTGACTCCTGAAACAAATTATACAGCAACATTATTTAATAGTAGTAAAAAGAGAGGTGTTCAGACTTTTACAACCGGAATTGATATTGGAACGGGTATTTTGGTTACACCTACAGATAATATATTCCAAAAAATTACTGATGCACCATCTGGATCAATACTAGTATTTATGCCAGGTGATTACACAGCGCAAACCGGAACAATAGCTGTAAATAAAACTTTAACACTTAGAGGCTTGAAAACAGACAATAAATCAAAATTGAAAGTTAATTTTACGCTTGGTAACAATCCTCTTAATACAAGTGAAGTGGTTAGTTTATCCTTAATAGATCTTGATTTAGATGGAGCAGGTTTAACTAGTGGTGCCATAACAATCGGTGCAGCTGCCGCTACGCAATTAGGAGATATATTAATTAGTAACAGTTATGTTCATGATTTTCCTTCTCAATTAATGTACGGAAATGCGTTTGCTAAGGTAAAATCATTCTCTATTGATAATAGTACTATTAAAAATATAAACACAGTAGGACCCGCTGACTTTATTGATTTCAGAACTACTTACGTTGCAAATGTTTCGTTAACAAAAAGCACTTTTAATAATTGTACATCACGTGACTTTATACGTTTAGATGCTGCTGCTACATTATCGAATACAGGTTTAGCTAGTAATGTGCTAATTGATGCATGTACTATATATAGTCCTTCATTGCCGTTGGCTAGCAGAATTTTGTATGTTCGTTTTCTGTCAAATGCATCAACAGTACGCAATACATTGTTTGCAGTTGGTTCCGCAGTTTATACTAACTCATCAGCAACTGTTCCTCCAGTGTTTTTAAATAATAATAATTTTAGTTCACCTAATTTGCAGCTTACGGGAAGTAACAATAGACCAGATGCTTCTGCTACTTTATTAGATCCGCAATTTGTAAGTGCTGCTACCGGTAACTTCAAAGTTCAAAATCAAACGATCATTGATAAAAAAATTGGAGATCCAAAGTGGTTACAATAAAAGTGTCATATACTTAGGTAATAGAAAAAGGGATGCAATTTTTTAGCATCCCTTTTTTGTTTTGTAAAAACTATAAGGTAATGTAAAAAATCCGTTTAAATCTGCGTTTATCTGCGTTCCATTTAACGCTTAGATTCAAAAGGATTTCACTCAATATCCAAATCAAATTTCTCCAATAAACCTGCAAGTGCGGCATGAGAAACTTTTGTTCTTTTGATTTTGTTTTCAGAAGGATCAAATGCATAATTTCTTGAAAAACGGAAATCGGTTTTCTCCAGGTTGCATTCCACGAAAGTGGCATTTGCCAAATCACAATTTTTGAAAATGGCGAGAGATAAATCAGTGTTTGAGAAATCAACGTCCTTCAGAGAGCAATCTATAAAGTTAGTTTTCTTTAATTTTTTATAAATGAAGGTAGAATAGTCTAAAAGACAATCCTGAAAATGCATAGAGAACAAAAAACTATTGCTGGAACTGAAATCCAGTCCCATCAATTTGCAAGCATTAAACCGGATGTTTTTAAGTCCCGTATTTTTCAATACAGCCAATGATAAATTGCAGTTTTTAAAAGTACAATCTAAAAAGTCAACAGAACTAAAATCACTTTTGGAAAAATTACAATTGATGAATTCACAATTTACAAATTCGTTATCTGATAGTTTTTGTTCCGAATAATCAATAGTATCAAAAGTTTTGTTTTGATGCAGGGCAATTTCCATAATAAGAAGGTGAGTTTTGGGCAAATATTTGAGCAGAATTTTATTCTAATTCGATACAATCAAAAATATCGTTTTGTAATATTATTTCAGAAATTTCTCTTTCACTATCGATTCGTAAAATATTATCGCAATCCTCAAGATCAAAATTCCATTTGGCATGAGGGAGTAATTCAGTAAGCAATGCTGTTGCGAATTCTAATTTCGATTTTGTATCAACTGAAGTTTTAAAAACATGAATCATAAATCTGCTTTTTTATGAGGCAAATTTCATAAAATGCTTTTGGAGTTGGTAGGATTTCACAATCAATAATTAGGACTTATCAATCATTTTTCGATATTCAACCGGAGTCATACCTTCGTGCTTTTTAAAGAATCTGCTAAAGTAAGACTGATCCTCATGCCCAACCTGCATAGCAACTTCACTAACAGAAAATGTAGTTTGAAAGAGTAAATATTTTGCTTCAAGTAATATGGTTTCGTCAATCCATTTGGTTGCTGACTTGCCTGTGGCGGTTTTAATCGATTTATTTAAATGATTAGGTGTCACATTCAACAGCGATGCATAATAATTTACCTGATGGTTTATTTTAATATGATCGTAAATCAATGCTCTGAATTTTGACGAAAGTATTGTTGCGGCACTATTATTTTTTATTGTTTTGATATTGCTTTTATTCATTTCGCAGAATAAAGCCATCAAATACGATTGAACGATTTCTAAATTGGCTTTTTCGTTTGTAACATATTCATGCTGAAGACGATTGAACAAATTGAGAATAAAAGGAAAGTCCGTTTCTGAAACCGGAATTTTCGGATTACCACCAATTTTTAGAAAATCAAATTCATTAATCATTTCGCTGCCGCCATATTTTCCAATTAAAAAATCAGGGTGAAATTGACAGACAAAACCAACATGTTTATTGTTTACATGTTCTACAGAAAAAATCTGACCTGCAGGAACGACTATAATTCCATTAGAATAGGTATGATACTCTTCAAAACCAATTTTAATACTATGAATGCCCGAAGTTATAAAAATGATCGTGTGACAACTGTGTTTAGAAGGCGGAACCGGAAATTGCAGGCCCATCATTTCTTCGATTTTCAGACAAAAAAAATGATCAGAATTTGATTTGAAAAGTAATTGCATAGGGTTTTCTTCGCCAAGAAAGCGTTCCCGAAATCCTTTTGCACCGTAAGTTCTTATTTTTTCATCTGCTTGTTTTTTCATCTTTAATAGTAAAGCCTAAAATCAAGCAATTGACAAAGTGCATAATGTTTTTGGTACAATTCTTCCACGACTTCAGTAAGATCGTCATTGTCCTGGTATAAACTAAAAAAAGCTTTATCNATAGTGCTGCTGCTTGCTATTTTATTGTAAGTCGATCCGTAACCCGAGATNGCGCGGGCTCCGGTTATNTCCAGAAAATATTGNGCCTCGTCCTCTCTTAAATCTAATATTTTTTTGTTGGCAAAATGAATGATTTTGCCTTTCATTTTTCCCTCAAAAAGTTCCGCAATTTCTTCGAGGCTGTAGTAATAATCATGAAGGCAGATGTTGTTGGGTTCACCTGGCATTACCAAATAAATGATTTCATAATCTTTAAAATTATGATCTTCATAGAGTAATACATTAAGACTTTCTTCTAAACCTTCAATGGTATCACAGGTTTTATAAATGCTGGCAATGCCCTGGTCAATGGCAATTTCTTCTAAGTTTTTAACGACTTGAGTCTCTAAATAAGTATCTACATCAGGAACGCCTTCCAGACAGAAAATAAATTTATCATGCTCCATAATAGTACACTTTCAGTTTCAGGATGAGTGGTGAAAAGACTCTCTTTGTTTTCGTTTTGACAAATGTATTTTTTTATGCGGAAAAACTATTACACGTTGCCAATTTTAACTTGCTTTTTGTAATTATACCTGGTTATAGCACAGTTTTGTCATCCTAAGGAACGAAGGTCTTACTACAAGCTCAGCAAAGAAGCTCCGCCATTACTTTTGTGATTCTTCGTTACTCAGTATGATAAAATAAGCATAAAAGTTGAGGTAATGCTTAAAATAGGTACAATTTGGAACAACCAATTTCAACTATTTTTTGCGTCAAAGGGCTAATTTTGAAATACCGAATTTTTATTTCCAATTCAAATAAACAAAGCAAAATGGTGAACGAGAGAGTGATGGAGAAGCTGGGTATACTGGCGGATGCGGCAAAATATGATGTTTCGTGTTCGTCGGCATTAAGTAAACGCGAGAATAAAAACAAGGGTTTGGGTAATGCCAAAGGTTATGGTATTTGTCACGCTTTTACCGAAGACGGTCGTTGTGTTTCATTACTCAAAATTTTACTAACCAATCATTGCATTTTTGATTGCGCCTATTGCGTGAGTCGAAAAAGTAACGATGTGAAACGTGCGGCTTTTACAGTACAGGAAGTAGTGGATCTTACCATAGGTTTTTACCGAAGAAATTATATCGAAGGATTATTTTTGAGCTCTGGTATTTTTGATAATGCTGATTATACAATGGAACGTTTAGTCAGGATTGCCAAGAAATTGAGATTGGAAGAAAACTTTAATGGTTATATACATTTAAAAGCGATTCCCGGCGCCAGCGATGAATTGTTGAAAGAAGCCGGAACCTACGCAGATCGTTTGAGTGTAAATGTTGAAATGCCAACAGAACAAAGTCTTAAATTGCTAGCACCCGATAAAAATCACAAGGATGTGATTAAGCCGATGGAATATCTTAAAAATGAAATTGCAGGCTATAAAGAAGAAAAGAAATTAAATTATAAAACACCACTTTTTGCTCCGGCCGGTCAAAGCACTCAAATGGTTATTGGAGCAACGAAGGAAAGTGATCTTGAAATTCTGGGCATGGCTGATTATTTTTATCAGCAGATGAATATGAAACGCGTCTATTATTCGGGTTATGTGCCTATTAGTTATGATAATCGCCTCCCTGCTATCGGTACGCCGGTCCCAATAATTCGTGAAAACCGTTTGTATCAGGCCGATTGGCTCATTCGCTATTACGGATTTAATGTCAATGAAATAGTAGGATTTAACCAGCCCAATCTCGATCTGGACATCGATCCTAAGTTGGGGTGGGCTTTGCGTAACCTGAATCAATTTCCAGTAGATATCAATACAGCCGATTTAGAATTGATAAAACGTATCCCGGGAATTGGCTATTTGAGTGCCAAAAAAATTGTGGCGGCCAGACAATTTAAAAAACTTTTTCCGGAAGATTTGAGAAAGCTGGGAATTGCCTATTCACGTGCCAAATATTTCCTGGCTTTCGCAACGCCGTTTCAGTTACAGAAGGATTTAACTTCTATCCAAATCAAGGACCAGATTTTAAACCTCCAAAAAAGTAAATACAAAAATGATTTCTCTAATCAACTTGCTTTATTTTAATCAAAATGACACAGGTAATTTATGACGGAACTTATGAAGGCTGGCTTACAGCTGTATTTGAAATTTATGAATATAAATTGGATGATATTGCATTTGCTAAAAATGAAGCTTCTGCAACTTTACTTTTTGCAGAAAATCATTGTGTAATAACAGATTTATCTAAGGCAAATCGGGTTTTGGCGGGCTTAAAACGACGACTTTCATCAGAAGGATTTTCGGGTCTTTATAAAGCATTTTTATCGGATGTAAATCAGATTGAAGGAATTATGTTTCGGTTTACCCAATATGCATTTGCCAGTGCGAAAAATGTCGAAGAAGATTTTGGAAACAAAGATGTCTGGGAACTTAGAAAAGCAACCCGACTGACCAGAAAAGAGGCGCATCGTATGGAGGCGTTTATACGTTTTAAATTGACAAAAGATCAATTGTATTACGCCATTGTGGAGCCTGACTGCGATGTTTTGCCTCTGATAGAAAGTCATTTTAAAAAACGCTACGCAGACCAACGCTGGTTGATTTATGATGTAAAACGGAAATATGGAATTTTTTATGACCTTGAAAGTGTTTCTACAATAGCGTTAGAGTTTAATCCTAAATCAAATTCTTCCAAATATTTAGCTGAAATATGTGATGAACAAGAAGAGTTTTTTCAAAATTTATGGCGATGCTATTTTAGCAGCGTAAATATTGAATCACGAAAAAACATGAAACTTCATGTGCAGCACATGCCAAAACGATATTGGAAACATATGATTGAGAAAATTCCAGAGATTAAATACAAATAATTTTTTGCCATACAGGTTCAAAGCCTCTACGTTTTTTTGTAATGCAAAAANTCCTTATGAAAGCAGTTTCCCTAGCCCCGATGGGAGGGAAAATCCTTTTGTGTNCGCCGCGGCGGACACAAAAGATTTGGAAGGACAGCGGGAATAGCTCCTAATTAAAAAAATAAAGATAAAAAAAAGAGGCCTTTTAAAGCCTCTTAGTTTTTAATGTTTTCCGTTTCCTTTACCATTTCCATGACCGTTGCCATTTCCGTGGTTTCCGTTATCTTTTCCTTGTTTATTATTACCGTTACCTGGTTTTTGTCCAATTGTCTTTTGAGGTTTTCCTTTGTAACCTTTTCCATATTTTACTTTATGGGTTTTAAAATTATCATAAGGGCTATTTCCTCTATAATCAGTCAATACCACTTTGTATTCGTTGTAAAGATCATAATTTCTATATACGGACGGAAGTGTTCTTGCTCTTGTCCACTTTCCGTTATTGATGTAAATGTAATTGGATGTGCTTACATCATAATAAGTTTGAAGATCCGGTAAATAATAATAACGTGCATCATTATATCCAACTGGTCCCCAGGCTGGCGGTGTACCAATGTTGACATTTACATTAACCTGAGCATTTGAGAAATTAATTGCCAAAAGCGACAATCCTATAAATAAATATTTTAATGATTTCATAATTTTAATTTTTAATTATTACTATAAAGATAATAAAACAAAAAGCATACCGAATATAAAATATACTATTTAAATAGCTCAATATCCATAGTTTTTATTAAGCCGTCCTTAAAAGTATAAATATGTTTTACTAATCCGTCAAACATTAAATTGCCTTGTAAATCTTTTACATTTTGATGAACTGTAACCTCCAGACTACCATTTTGCCTTTCTTTGAAACCTGTAGGTTGTACTTTCGGATTTATCTCTGTCCATTGTCTGGTCCAATACTGTTTTATTTCATCGTGTCCGGAAATGTAGCCACCTTCCCAGGCTTTTGACCATTTTACATCTGATTGCATTGTTGATAGTGCATCATCAATATTTCTTTCGTTGAAAGCATTATAAGCTTTTTTGATGGTGTTTTCGGGTTGACTGGTCATAATGGATGTGTTTTTAATTGTGAATTCGGAATCAGCTTAAAATAATTCCAATTGATTATTTGGATGCTGAGGTTTTCTTTTAGGAGGTTTAGCATCTCCAAAAACAGTTCGTCCGCCATATTTGTATGATTCATCTCTTTCTCTTTGAATCAAGGCATCAAAGTTAGAATTGGGTGTAAAACTTTCTTCTGCTTTTCGTGAGATTTCCGATAATTTCCGAATAGCGTCTATTTTATCGCTATTGCCAATTTTGGCCCGATTGATTGCTCTTTGTAATGTGTCAATAGTTTCATCGTAGATTTTTACAGGAACAGGAAATGGATGTCCGTCTTTTCCGCCATGAGCGAATGAAAAACGTGCCGGATCATCAAATCGGGTAGGAGTGCCGTAAATTATTTCACTAACTAATGCTAATGATTGTAAAGCTCTTGGTCCCATTCCTTTTAAAAGCAGTAGTTCCTGAAAATCTTCCGGCTTGTTTTCATGCGTTGTCCANAGCATCGCNCCCAGTCTTTTCATGTTGACATCTTCCATTNTGACATCATGATGTGCAGGCATCGATAGATATTGCATCTCTTTCATGATTTTTGTTGGAGACTCTTTTGATAATTCTAAAATGCCTTCTCTTGATTTTGTGGCCGCTTCAGCAGTGAGATTTAAAATACTCCCTTGATTTTCGCCATAAATAAAAGTATGAGGTTCATTTATAAAAGATTTTAGATCTTGCGAATGCCAATGATATCTTCTTGCCGTTTTAGATTCAGGATTCATTCCTTGTTGAATTACGGCCCATTGCCCTTTATTGTCAACAATAAAATTATGCTGGTACAATTGAAACCCGTCCTGAATGGCTGTATTGTCCACCTTGGCGGTAAGTCTGCTGCAATTGGCAAGATTGTTTCCGTCAAGACCTGTTTTTTCGCCAACAAATAAAAGCTCCTGTGGTGTTGCCNTGGAATGTTTGCCTTTACCACCGCAGATGTATATTCCGAGTTCTTTTGAATGAGGATTAACAGATTTCTTTAANGCCCCAAGTACAGAAGTTGTAATTCCGGAAGAATGCCAGTCCATTCCCATAACGGCTCCAAAACTTTGAAACCAGAAAGGATTACTTAGTTTGCTGATAACTTCAGAGGTAGAGAATTCCAGTGCAATGGTTTCAACAATTGCAAAACCAAGTTTAGACATACGATCAGCAAGCCATAATGGGACATGACCATAATGCAATGGTAGATCTGCTGTGCCGGAACGCTTCATTTAGTGGGATTTGTAATTATACAAAATTAAATAAAATACTTTTAAATGCCGGTAAGACCGCAAAGTTGTTCCAGATTAGAACATTTAGTTACTCCTGCTCTAAATTGTCAACAGCAGAAATCTGATCTAATATATTGGTTTGATTAGGCGAAATGTAGTTTTTCACTTCGACGGGAGTTTCCTTTTTAAAAAGAATATCTAATGCATTGTATAGCCTTAATAAAACATCTCGATCTTCTTTTTCAATCTCTAACGCAGTATTGAAATTAAAAACATAATTATTCGAATTACGTACTTCTACTTTTATCGTTTTTGATGTGATTTTAAATTTGACTATATCCATGTTAATGTAAATTACTTCGTTACAAAAATACAGTTTTAATAACAATTATGTAACGAGAGTGCGTTTAAAAGAAGTTTTTTTTAGAGCTAAAAGAGTTGTTTTGATTTCCTTCTTCTATTTGATGCTTAAATACATTTAAAACCATGATAATTCGAGAGAAGACAATTGTTATGAAGCTGCGAGGCCTGCTGCAGTAATTATTTAAATATGTAACATTATAATTGAAATTTATAAATGTAAAAAATTATTAATTTGTTTAATAATACATAAAACCGCAATTTTGTCCTGTCAATAAGAAATGACAGTAACATAAAAATCAAAATTTAAAATAACAATTAAAACTAAAAGAAATGAAAACCAATTTAAAAACAATCGTAACAAGTAGTGCAGTAATTTTTTTGTTAGCAGTATCAACTGCATTTTCTCAAAGCCAAAGAAAACCGGCCAGTTTAGGAAGAGAAGAATATATTGAGGTAGAGAAAAATGTAAAACTGCATGTGACAGATTTGGGAGAAGGAAAACCGGTAGTGCTAATCCATGGGTGGCCACTAAGCGATGCGATGTACGAATACCAATATGCAGAACTTATCCAAAAAGGATATCGTGTTATCGGAATCACCTTAAGAGGTTTTGGATTATCAGACAAACCGGGAGGAGCTTATAATTATGATGTTTATGCAGATGATATCAAAGTGATTCTGGACAAGCTTAAAATTGAAGGAGCAACCATCGGAGGATTCTCAATGGGAGGGGCAACAG
>Ga0065714_10002762_pt1 | contig 12186 bp, 12 predicted proteins | sample MisRhiReplicate2_FD_59101 | JGI IMG/M metagenome (GOLD analysis project Ga0065714, IMG submission 59101) | Miscanthus rhizosphere microbial communities from Kellogg Biological Station, MSU, sample Rhizosphere Soil Replicate 2: eDNA_1 v2... | ecosystem: Host-associated > Plants > Roots >... | reverse complement strand
ATCGACATCTACGAAACCCCGACCAGCCGTCTGGTCTGCGAGTTCATCGGCAACGTCAACATCTTCGACGGTGAAGTGATCGACGACGCCGAAGGCCACGCCACCATCACCTGCAAGGACCTGGACCGCCAGATCTATGTGGGCCACGGCATCAGCACCTCGGTGCAGGACAAATCCGTGACCTACGCGATCCGTCCGGAAAAACTGCTGGTGACGCCGATCCAGCCGACCTGCGAATACAACTGGTCCAGCGGCAAGGTGCACGACATTGCCTACCTCGGCGGTCACTCGGTGTTCTACGTTGAACTGCCGAGCGGGAAGATCGTCCAGTCGTTTGTCGCCAACGCCGAGCGCCGCGGTCAGCGTCCAACCTGGGGTGACCAGGTTTACGTGTATTGGGAAGACGACAGCGGTGTGGTACTTCGCTCATGAACATGCGCAAATTCAAACGCCGGCTCAATCGAATAATTCCCAGTGGCCGCCAGCTGGTCATCGGAGTTCCGTTCATCTGGCTGTTCATGTTTTTCATGTTGCCGTTCTTCATCGTCTTGAAGATCAGCTTCGCCGAAGCCGACGTGGCCATTCCGCCGTACACCGAAATCTACAGCTACGCCGAACAGAAATTGCAGGTGCTGCTCAACCTCGCCAACTACGCGATGCTTGGCGACGACGAGTTGTATATCGCCGCCTACCTCGGCTCGTTGAAGATGGCGCTGATCAGCACCGTGCTTTGCCTGTTGATCGGCTACCCGATGGCCTACGCCATCGCCAGTGCCCGTAAAGAGATGCAAACGGTGCTGGTGCTGCTGATCATGATGCCGACCTGGACCGCGATCCTGATCCGCGTGTACGCGTGGATGGGCATCCTCAGCAACAACGGCCTGCTCAACGGTTTCCTGATGAGCATGGGCTGGATTGACGAGCCGCTGCAGATCCTCAACACCAACCTCGCGGTCTATATTGGTGTTGTTTACTCCTATCTGCCGTTCATGATCCTGCCGCTCTACGCCAATTTGGTGAAGCACGATCACAGCCTGTTGGAAGCTGCCTCGGACCTCGGTTCAAGTACCTTCAACAGCTTCTGGAAGATCACCATTCCGCTGTCCAAGAACGGCATCATCGCAGGCTGCATGCTGGTGTTCATTCCGGTGGTGGGCGAGTTCGTGATCCCGGAACTGCTTGGCGGTCCGGAAACCCTGATGATCGGTAAAGTGCTGTGGCAAGAGTTCTTCAACAACCGTGACTGGCCGGTGGCGTCTGCCCTGGCGGTGGTGATGCTGGCGATCCTGATTGTGCCGATCATCCTGTTCAACCGTAGTCAGGCCAAAGAAATGGAGGGCAAAGAATGAAGCGCTTCAGATTCTCCAGCCTGATGCTGGTATTCGGTTTGATGTTTATCTACGCCCCGATGCTGATCCTGGTGATCTACTCGTTCAACGCCTCGAAGCTGGTGACGGTGTGGGGCGGCTGGTCAATCAAGTGGTACGTCGGCCTGCTCGACAACACGCAACTGATGGGCTCGGTGGTGCGCTCGCTGGAAATCGCCTGCTACACGGCGATTGCAGCGGTCGCGCTTGGTACGCTGGCGGCGTTTGTGCTGACCCGTATCACGCACTTCAAGGGTCGCACGCTGTTCGGTGGCCTGGTGACCGCGCCGTTGGTGATGCCGGAAGTAATCACCGGTCTGTCGCTGTTGCTGCTGTTCGTGGCCATGGCGCAGATGATTGGCTGGCCACAGGAACGCGGCATCATCACCATCTGGATCGCGCACACGACCTTCTGTGCGGCGTATGTGGCGGTGGTGGTGTCGGCTCGTTTGCGTGAGCTTGATTTGTCCATCGAAGAGGCAGCCATGGACCTCGGTGCCCGGCCGTGGAAGGTGTTCTTCCTGATCACCATCCCGATGATCGCGCCATCGTTGGCGGCGGGCGGCATGATGTCGTTTGCCCTGTCGCTGGATGACCTGGTGCTGGCGAGCTTCGTGTCGGGGCCGGGTTCGACCACCTTGCCGATGGAAGTGTTCTCGGCGGTGCGCCTGGGCGTGAAGCCTGAAATCAACGCCGTGGCCAGCCTGATTCTGCTGGCGGTGTCGATCGTGACCTTCCTGGTCTGGTTCTTCAGCCGCCGCGCCGAAGAAAGCCGTAAGCGTGCGATTCAGCAAGCCATCGAAGAAAGCGCTGCCGACTCCTGGAAACAACCGGACGTACGCCGCGCGCAGGCGCCGGAAGCGGCCTGAGCTTGATGCAGGGTTTGATCGTTCCCACGCTCCGCGTGGGAATGCTTGCTCGGACGCTCCGCGTTCGGCTCTGGATGGGACGCGGAGCGTCCCGTGCTGCATTCCCACGCAGAGCGTAGGAACGATCAGGACAGTTGTTTTACGACCCCCAAGGGGATTGGCGGATGATCTGGACGAAGTTCATCGGCTTGAACCCTGCATCGCTGTCGACCAGCACATCCGCATTCACTGTGCCGAACGTGGTATCAGGCTTGTGCTTGAAGCCATTGGCGAACGCACACAGGATGCACTCCTTGAACCCTTCACCTCGTGGGTGCGCATGCACCACCGCCTCACGCTGCACGGTGGAAAACGCCGCGTAGTCGATGCCCAGCACATCCATTTCAACACCAGCCGTCACCAGCGCCACGTTAGGGCGCAGGTGTTGCGGCACGCCCGGCGTGGTGTGCAGCGCAATCGACAACCAGACCTGTTCGATATCGTCGTCGTTCAGCCCGTAAGGCTTGAGGAACGCTTTGGCGGCATTGGCGCTGTCGACTTCAAAACGTTCGTCAGCGCTGCGATGACCTTCCACCAGGCCGAGGTCATGGAACATCGCACCGACGTACAACAACTCCGGGTTGTAAGTGAGTTGCTTGCGTTCACCGCTCAAGGCACCGAACAAAAACACCCGGCGCGAGTGGTGATACAGCAAGTCGGATTCGACGTCGCGGATGTATTCGGTGGTGGCCTTGGCCAATGCGCTGTCGGGGATGTTGATGCCGGCAATGTTGCTGCTCATGGTGCTGTCCTCGCGGGGAACGCCGTGGCGGCGCTGATGGAACAAGTCTGTTCCGCCCCCCAAAACCGGACAATCGATCCATGGCTGCGATCCTTGCCAATGAACCTGCATATCGCGCCAACCTCGCTTGTTGCATGTGGATTGGCTAAGTTTGATGGACCTGTAGCAGCTGCCGAGCCTGCGAGGCTGCGTTCGGCTGCGCAGCAGTCGTGAAATCAGGCACCGCGGTTTTTCAGGTGAACCGCGTGCTCCGGGTTTACGACTGCTGCGCAGCCGAACGCAGCCTCGCTAGCTCGGCAGCTGCTACAGGTCGTGTAATGGCTAACAATTGAGGGCGTTTCCAGCCATGAGTAAAACCATCGCCATCGTGATCTTCTCCGGCGTTCAGTCGCTGGACGTCACCGGTCCCATGGATGTGTTTTCTGAAGCCAATCGTTTTCTCGAGCCGCAAGACCACTATCGGTTGGAGGTGATCGGCGTCGGGCGCGGAGTCATGTCGTGTTCCAACGGTTTGTCGCTCAATGCCCATACGCATTTCAGCGAGGCGCTGGAGGCGTATGACTTGCTGCTGGTGGCGGGTGGGCCGCAGTTGCCGTTCATGGATTTTGGCGGCGCGTTCGATGCCTGGCTGCGGGGTGCCTGCGCCCGCGCGCAACGCTTCGGCTCAATCTGCAACGGCGCGTTCATTCTCGCCCGGGCCGGACTGCTTGAGGGGCGAACCGTGACGACCCACTGGGGCGACGCTGCCGCGCTGGCACAAATGTGTCCGTCGACCCGGGTCGAGGCGGATCGCTTGTACGTGCAGGACGGCGAGCTCTATACCTCGGCCGGTGTCACCGCGGGGATCGACTTGTCGTTGTACTTGCTGGCCAGGGACCACGGGCCGGACGTCGCGTTGAACGTGGCCAAGCGTCTGGTGGTATTCACTCAGCGTTCGGGCGGGCAATCGCAGTTCAGCCCGTTTCTGATGCCCCACGCCGAACCTACGTCGGTCGTGGCGATGGTTCAGCTCTACGTGCTGGCCAACCTCACCGGCGACCTGACCCTCGCTGACCTGGCCATTGCGGCCAACATGAGCTCGCGCAACTTTTCCCGAGTGTTCGCCAAGGAAGCAAAAATCACCCCGGCGGAGTTCGTCGAGCGGGCGAGGGTGGATGCGGCGCGGGTACTGCTGGAGAGCACGCATTCGCCGCTCAAGACCGTTGCTTATCAATGTGGATTTCGTGATGCCCAGCACATGCGCAGTGTGTTCAACCGCAGGTTGGGGGTAACACCACAGCAGTTCAGGCTGAATTTTTCAGCGATGGTTTGAGCAGGAGTTTCCATTGTTTGTCAGGGCCCCATCGCGAGCAGGCTCACTCCCACATTAGACCGCGACCGCCTGGGCAACCCGGTCAACTGTGGGAGCGAGCCTGCTCGCGATAACGGTAGTCAAGGCACCAAAATCTAAGGCTCAGCCCGAGCCGGCAAAAACTTTAACGTGCTGTGCGTGTTGGCCGTGACTTCTTCGTCATTGAAATGCGCCTCGAAGTAAACCCCTTCGACATACGCCTCAGCCTGGTCGTCGTAGTGGCTGTCGAACGGTACGCCGCTCTGGCCGACCGGGTTGATGGTCAGGCTGTGAGCCGGGTCAGCAAAGTCGATCAGGCGCCGCGTCGACGGGCCGTACGTCACCGGCCAGGGCGCCGGGCCTATTTTGGCTGAGAGGTTGTTCGGCACTTCATGCGTACCGGGCGCGGCGAACGGCCCGACGTTGAAGATCCGATCCAGCGGCTTCTGCATGCCCAGTGGATGACCATGGGTCAGGGTGTGCGCCTTGCCCCATTGCCACTGCGCCGAATCCGCGCCCAAGGTGGTCTTGAGGTGGGCGATGCTCGCTTGCCAGGCCACCTTGACCGTATCGCCCCGGGTTTCCTTGTCGAGGGTGTGGCGGTTATCCCACCATGGTGAGTCGGGCGTGGCAGCCAACCGTGGCAGTGCGGCGTCGATCACCCGGGTCGAGAGCAAGGTCTCGAAGAAATCATTCCCCAGCTCATCGTGCATCGTTGCGTCGGCCAGGTTGAACATGAACTGATTGAACAGCGTAGCGCTGGTGGAGTCGAGCGGGTAGTCGCCTTTCCACTGCGCCAGCTGTTCCACCAGCTTGAGTTCGGCGGGATCGCTCACGACTTCACGCAGCACCGGCAGCACCGGCGCCAACAGACGGGGACCGTAGGCAGTGGTGGTGCCCAGTTGCAGCTTCTTGCTGGCGTCGATGTCCCATTTCACATTTTTGTCGCTGAGCTGGTGATTGAGCTGCTGACCACGATCGGCGAGGTTGTAGTAGCCGGGAATTTCCATGCCGGTCGGCGACAGCGGCTGGAAGTTGGCCGAGACGATGTAGCCGCGTGCCGGGTTTTCTTCCTGCGGGTTGGCGCTGAAGGGGTAGAAGCCTTCCTTGTCCGCCTGACTGGTGCTGCCATCGAGGATGAAACCGGGCTTCGCCCCCGCCGCGCGTTTGGGCAGTAGCGCAGAGGCCCACCAGCCGATGTCGCCCTTGGCGTTGGCGTAGACAATGTTCAACCCCGGCGCCTGAACCTTGGCGGCAGCGGTGCGCGCCTTGGCCAATGTGTCGGCGCGGTTGAGCTGGTAAAAGCCTTCAAGAATCGGGTTTGGTGTTTCAAGGAACGCCCACCACATGGCCACCGGTGTCTTGCCGGCCGCCGTGCCAAGTGCGTCGTTGATGATCGGCCCGTGAGGTGATTGACGCAGCGTCAGCTTGACCGCTTCCTGCCCCTTCACGGCGATCTGTTGCTCGGTGTTGAGCATGTCCACCCAGTTGCCGCGATACCAGACCTGATTGGGGTTGTCCGGGTTGGTCTTCTCGGCGATCAGGTCCAGATCGTCGTTTTGGAACATGGTCAGGCTCCAGCCGAAATCCTGGTTATGGCCCAAAAATGCAAACGGCACCAGTGCCTGATGGTGGCCGTACAGCTCAAAGCCCGGCGCCGAGAGTTGCGCCTCGTACCAGACCGCCGGGACCGAAAAGCGAATATGCGGGTCGCCCGCCAGCAGTGGCTTGGCGCTTTTAGTGCGGTTGCCGGAAATCACCCACGCGTTACTGCCCTCGAATTGTGGCAGGCCATTGTCGGCCAGCGCCTGTTCGCTCAGGCGGGCGAGGGCGTTCAGGTCTTTCCAATCGTTGGCGGACAATGCCGACGACGAATTGGACTGTTCCTTGGCCAGCACGCCTTTGGGCTGCCAGTCGAGGTCGAAGACGTTCAGGTAGTTGGGTCCTAATTGGTCGCGCACGAACGTCAGCAAGGGTTCAGTGCGAAACGCTGCGGCGAAGCTGTACGCCATGTAACCGGCGACGCTGATGCTGTCTTCAGCCGTGAACGGGCGTTTATGGATGCCCAGCACGTCGAACTCGGCGGGTGCCGCGTGCGTGTCCTGATATTGATTGACCCCGTCCAGATAGGCTTCCAGGGCCTTCCATGCCGGCGACTGCCGATCCAGCGCAGCCACGTAGCTCGCGGCACGTTCGCGGATGCGCAGGCTGCGAAACAGTTTGTCGGTGTCGATCAGTTTCGGGCCGAGGATTTCCGCCAGTTCACCACGGGCCAGGCGCCGCATGGCTTCCATCTGGAACAAACGGTCCTGGGCCTGCACATAGCCGAGGGTGCGGTAGAGGTCGATTTCGTTTTCCGCGCGGATATGCGGTACGCCGCGCTCGTCATAACGCACGGTCACTGAACCTTGCAGGCGCTGCAACTCCACCTGGCCCTGGCGCGTCGGCTGCTTGCTGTATACGTACCCGCCAATCCCGATGGCGAGCACGACGAGCAGCGAGGCAAGTACGGTCAGGACGCGTTTCATGGTGACTCCTTGTTCTTGTTGGATTGCCGCCCGTGTGGGCTGCAAACATGTAACACAGACCCTCTGTGTCGGGCGTCGCGGTCCTGCAAAAGTCTGGAATGCCTTACTTCACGTCCACCGGCCACGGACAGTAGCAACCGATGGCCAGCGTATGGGTTGCGCTCACTGCGCGACCTTCGCTCAGTGCTTGCAGAATGGGTTCGATGAAGCTGTTATTCGAATTGCAGGTAAGGCCTTCGCTGTACGGACCGAAATAGGCCAGTTTGCCGCTGCGGTCCCAGATCGCCACAGCCGGGCTGGCGGGAATCTGTTCGGCGCCCGGCAGCACATTGATGCTTTTCAGGCTACTCAGCGTGGAGGGTAGCTGGCCATGACTGCCGGGTTTTTGCACGGCGTAAAACTCAACACCCTGCGGCACATAGCGCTCAACCAGTTCGCTCAAATGTTGTTGATTGCCGACGTTGCACGGGCAGGCCGGGTCCCAGAAGTGCACGAGACGAATGGCGCCGGGGCCGGCAAGGTCGACGGGCAGGCGCAACGGATCGCCGGAAAACAGTGCTGTGTGTTCGCTGAACGCGCGCAAGTAGCGCCCCTGAAACCAGTCATACGCGGCCCACAAAACGCCGGCACACACGAGGGCGAGCAGGCTGGCAAGCAGTGGGGTGCGGTAGGCCGGACGCATGGGTGTGGATCCTCGAAGGTCGGCTAGCTTGCCATGCTTGCTGCGACAGATGAATATCACAGGGCCCATAAAGTCTGTTTAACGCTCTGGAATCATTCATGTCTGCCACTTTTACCCCCGATCATTTGCGCGCCAGCCTGCGGCCATTGGCCGAAAGGCAGGCGCTTTCGACCGAGGCCATGGCGTATCAACACTTTTACGGGTTGGATTTTCCAGGTCGTGCGTTGCGCACAGGGCTGGGGCGTTTCGAGATCGATGGCTATGAATTGGTCAGTCAGTTCTGGTGGCCGGAGCGGGCGAAGGCGACGTTGTTTATGTTCCACGGGTTCTACGATCACACCGGGCTCTACCGCCATGTGATCGAGTGGGCGCTGGATCAGGGGTTCGCCGTGATTGCCTGTGACCTGCCGGGACATGGTCTGTCCAGCGGCGAGCGGGCGAGCATCAAGGAATTCGCTGAATACCAGGACACGCTGGAGGGGTTGTTCGCCGAGGCGTTGTCCATCGAACTGCCGCAGCCATGGCACCTGTGCGGGCAGAGCACGGGCGGGGCGATCGTGATCGATCATGTGCTCAATCAAGGCGCGAACAGCCCTGCGCAAGGCCAGGTCATCCTGCTTTCACCCTTGGTCAGGCCGCGTGCCTGGGGTTGGTCAAAGCTCAGTTATTACCTGCTCAAACCATTCGTCAAAGCCATCGCCCGGCGCTTCAGCGAGAACTCCAACGACCCTGATTTCTTGCCGTTCCTGCAGGCCGATCCTTTGCAGCCGCAGCGTCTGCCAACGGCGTGGGTCGGGGCGTTGGCGCGCTGGATCAAGCAAATAGAGGCCGCACCGAACAGCCCGCGTCGGCCGCTGATCGTGCAGGGGCAGGCGGACATGACGGTGGATTGGGAGCATAACCTTGGGGTATTGAAGGCCAAGTTCGATCGGCCTCAGGTGTTGATGTTGCCAGAGGCGCGGCATCATCTGGCGAACGAGACGTTGGTGATGCGGGAGGAGTATTTCGGGTTCTTGAGCAAGCGGATCAAGGGCCGGAATCTGTAGCGACAGTTATGACCCCTTCGCGAGCAAGTCGAAGGCGATTTCCCAGGCGCCGCAAATTATTGGGTGAGGTTCGAAGTATTCTGCCCCACCGCCAACCCCGCCCGAATCGCCGCCAGCGCCGCCTGATAATAAGCCTGGCCCTCGGTGGACTCGGCAAACGTGGCGAACTCTTCCAGTTCGTCATCCGAGAGGTCGCGATAGACATAGAGCAACGTGTTGTGCAGGTCGCTGCCGATCTGGTCCATCAAGCGCTGACGCTGACCGTTCAACATCCCTTGCGCCTGACCGCCCCCCAGCAGGCCGGGGATCATTGAACTCAGGCTGTCGGCCGCGACCCCGGCAATCGCCAGGCTGACTTCAGCCCCCGCCTCGCGAGCGGGCAGGGCCTGGGCGAGGTGGCCGATAATCAGTTGACGGGCGTCGCTGGCCTGAATCTTCGGCAGGCCCTTGGCGTTCTTCGCCAGTTGGTCGCGACGGGTTGCCAGCAATTCGGCAGCCACGACTTTTTTGCCCAAGGGCGATTGAAAGAACGTCAGTGCAGGTTTGGGATCGGCGAGGCTCTTGCGCAATTGCGCTTCGGCGCGCTGATCGACGGACTTGGGAGCAAAACGCTGATTGCTGTTGGTGACCAGCGCTTGAAACACCGCCGGCGGCAGGCTGCTTTCGTAACGTTGTTGAGCGGCCGTTAGCGCGTCGCTGAAATGCGCACGTTGCTCTGGCCAGCCGGCGACTTTGTACAACTGGTCGTGGCCGTCTGCCCAGGCGGGCAAAACACAGAGCATCAACAGTGAAAAAAGCAACCGGCGCATAGGGACTCCTGTCAGCAGGCGACTATTCTCCGTGTGGCATCCGCACTTGTCGAGAATTCGTATCAACCCGCTGCGTGGCTCTGTCGGATTTTCAGGCACAGGAATACTATGCGCGGCATGCAAATACCCTCGGATCACCCACTGCTGTTACGTATCGTTGACGACCTGGCTGAATGCGGCTGGTCGCAGCAGAATATTTTCCTGCCTCTGGATCTGACCCGAGCGCTGGCGGCTGAGTGCCGTAAACGTGCGGCCGAGGGTGAACTGGCCCCTGCCGCCGTGGGCCGAGGGCCGTCATCGGAAGTTCGCGAGGGGATTCGTGGCGACCATATCCAGTGGATTGATCCCGGCCAGGCCGAAGCGTGCGACAGCTATCTGGCATTGATGGACAGCCTGCGCGAAGCAATGAATCGCGGTTTGTTTCTAGGCCTGGAAGATTTCGAAAGCCATTTCGCGCTGTACCCACCGGGTGCGTTCTACCTCAAGCACGTCGACCGTTTCCGCGATGACGACCGGCGCATGGTCTCGGCAGTGGTGTACCTCAATGACGCGTGGTTGCCCGAGCACGGCGGTCAGTTGCGCATGTATCTGGAAGAAGGTGTCGAACACGATGTCGTGCCCACCGGCGGAAGCCTGGTGGTGTTCCTGTCGGGCGAGGTGCCTCACGAAGTCCTGCCCGCCACCCGGGATCGCCTGTCGTTGACCGGCTGGTTCCGGCGACGAGGAAACGAGCCGTTCTGATCATGCAAAAGATTCTGGTAAGCCGCTGCTTGCTGGGCCACCGCGTCCGTTACGACGGCGGGGCCAGCGGGCCATTCGATCAGCTCCAGCAGTGGCTGGATGAAGGTCGGGTCGTACCTTTGTGCCCTGAGGTTGCCGGCGGCTTGCCGACGCCCAGGGCTGCGGCGGAAATTCCCGGCGGGCAGGGTGGTGAAGTGCTGGATGGTCAGGCCCGCGTGATCACCACCGAGGGCGACGATGTCAGTGCCGAGTTTCTGTCGGGGGCTTATCAGGCGCTGGAATTGGTGCAAAAGCACGGCATTCGCATTGCTGTGCTCAAGGCCAACAGCCCGTCTTGCGGGAATTTGCTGACGTATGACGGAAGCTTCAGTGGCGTGAAGGTTGCGGGCGAAGGTGTGACGGCGGCGTTGCTCAAGCGCAATGGCGTGCTCGTCTTCAGCGAGTTGGAGTTGCCGCAAGCCGCTGCAGCATTGGCCGCGCAGAACTGACGCCCTACATAAAATCAATGTGCGAGCCTGCTCGCGATAGCGGACTAACATTCAACATCTCTGCTGACTGGTCCATCGCTATCGCGAGCAGGCTCGCTCCCACAGGTTTATCACTGACTTTTAGATCTGTAGTGTCTCAGGGCTTCGGCGCCACGCTCACATCCGCCGCAAACCACTTCTTCTCCAGCGCTGCCAACCGGCCGTCGTCCTTGATACGCTTCAGCGCGTTTTCCAGGCTGGCGTGGAACGCCGGGTTACCTTTCTGAAACGGAATCGCCAGGCTCACGGGTGAGGCAGCGTCTGGCTTCTCGGCTGTCAACGACTGCACCAGCAGCATTGAGCGAGGTTCTTCTTTCTGCGCGAGCAGTTGCGTATTGGTTTGAATGTAAGGCTCGCTGAAGTCGAAACGATCTTTCAGATCCGGAGTCATTGCTATGTGATTGATGGCGACGTCGTACTTGCCGCTTTCAACGCCGGTGAACAGATCGCCCGAATCGGTGACGACGAAGTCGGCCCGGACATCGAGCTCATTGGCCAGCAGTTGACCCAGCTCGACCTCGAACCCGGTGAGTTTGCCTTCATCCTTGAAATTGAAGGGCGGTGTATTGGCCTCAAGCGCAATACGCAGTTCGCCCCGGTCGTTAATGTCGTCAATCAGTTCGGCATGAGCCAACGGGCTCAGAAGGGGTAGCAAGCAGATCAGGCCAGGCAGGAAGCGCATGGTCACTCCTTTGAATTCATTATCGCGATGCTCTGATTCAGGCTCGCTTTGCTATGGTTGTCGAGTGCCTTCGACAACGATTGACCATGAAGTTGTCATGGTCACGCGAATTTTACGGAAAAACTGGAGAAGAGAATGAAAACGTTTATGTCACGAGCAGCATTGGCTGGCCTGTTGATGGGAGTTTCGGTGCTTGCAACGGCTGCTACCCCGGCTCCCAAAGGTGCAGAAGTGTCCATCGTTTCTCCCGCGGACGGAGCCACCGTACCGCAAACCGTCGTCGTCAAGTTCGCTGTCGAGAACATCGCGCTGGCGCCAGCGGGCGATGTCACCAAGAACACCGGCCATCACCACTTGCTGATCGACGTCGATGAGCTGCCGGCCGCCGGTGTGCCGATCCCAAGCGATGCCAACCACTTGCACTTCGGCAAGGCGCAGACCCAGGCTGAAGTAAAGCTGACCCCAGGCAAACACACCTTGCAGCTGGAACTGGGTGACAGCAATCACATGCCGTTTGATCCACCTATCGTGTCGGAGAAGATCACCGTCAACGTTAAATAACCTTAGTCGAACCCATGAAAAAGGAGACCCGAAGGTCTCCTTTTTTTGTCGCTCAAGTCGCTATCAGAACAACACACGGCAGCGAATGGTGCCGTTGATGTGCTGCAGTTTCTCTTGGGCGATTTCCGAGTAGTCGGCGTCGACGTCGATGACGACGTAACCGACTTTCTCGTTGGTCTGCAGGAACTGACCGGAGATGTTGATGCCGTTTTCGGCGAACACCTTGTTGATCTCGCTCATCACACCCGGAATGTTTTCGTGGA
>Ga0065714_10065179_pt1 | contig 12187 bp, 9 predicted proteins | sample MisRhiReplicate2_FD_59101 | JGI IMG/M metagenome (GOLD analysis project Ga0065714, IMG submission 59101) | Miscanthus rhizosphere microbial communities from Kellogg Biological Station, MSU, sample Rhizosphere Soil Replicate 2: eDNA_1 v2... | ecosystem: Host-associated > Plants > Roots >... | reverse complement strand
TTTACTAACGAAGAAGAGGCCAAGCAAGCTGTCGATGACGAGTTATTAGTAGTAGTCAAAAGTTTTATGAAGCAAAAGCCAGTTGTTCCCCAGTTACCTGGGCAAACCTACACTGGTCCTGTGGTCGAGGATATAGATGGTGGACTCGCCGATGTCCCGATTCGCCGGCATAATGGTGAGCAAATTAAGCTTCCCAGCAGGATCACAACTGTGCGTGGCTTGTGTATAAAATTCGATAAAAATTACCATAAATATTACTTCCTGCCTGAAGCACAGTATCCACAGTTGCTGAGTGATGCTTTGGTAAATGTGTCAAAGGTTAAAGATGTTAATGAGAAGCCTAGGCTGTATTACGGGCGCATAAAAACAATTAGGCGGATGGGGGAAGGTAATCCCTCGAATATCCAGATGACTAGGATTGAATATGAGAATGATAGCGAATATCGAGACTTTACGTTAAAAATGACTGTACGCGATTCTGTCGAACATGGAATCACAGAGGCTACCGTTGGGCGAGTAGTAATGATGTATGGCGCTGTGTCTGAAAGTGGAACTGGATTGGCAATAAGTGGGTTGGGATGGGGCGAGTTTGCATTGCTTCCGTCTAAATATGATTCGGTATTGTATCCTGTAGAGGGAGCTCGCCATCAAGAAACCTTCGAGGAACTGTTGGCTGATGCAACAGGACTTAGTGTTGAGGATCTTGAGGAGTGGATGGAAAGTGAAGAGGCAGAATATACACGTGATGAAATGTTAGTCGGGCATATCGTGAATTTTCGCGATGATACTCCAGAAAGTATAATGAGTCAGGTGTCGGGCAGAACCGGTGATTACACTGCCAATGTTGGAATCATTTATACGGATGATGAAGAACCGGAATAGCTTAGTGTGTTGATGCTGGCGAGGCTGGGCGGCATTTAAAATTAAGCTACTGTTGATATGTTTGTGATTGGCTTTACTTGATGTATTTGTTAAGCCAAGAGCTACAAGCATAGGGACTACTGAGTCATGGTTGCGAGCGGCAGCATCGCGGTCATGACTGTAACCGCGTTGTTGCCCATCGATCCCCGCCGCCAATCCAAGTTCTTGTATTGGATGGGCTGGCGTGTCTGTGAGATCGCCGAGGCGACGGGCGAAAAGGAGAAGACGCTACACAGCTGGAAGGCCCGAGACGAGTGGGATCGGGCGGACACGGTCGAGCGTATCGGTGGGGCGCTTGAGGCGCGGTTGGTACAACTGATCCTCAAGGACGGCAAGACCAGCGGCGACTGCAAAGAGATTGACCTGCTGCATCGGCAGTTGGAGCGGCAGGCCCGCATTCAGCGCTTTCAGGGCGGCGGTACTGAAACCGACCTCAACCCGAACCTGGCCAAACGCAACGAAGGGCCGAAGAAGAAAAAACCGAAAAACGACATCAGCGAAGACCAGGTCGAGCTACTTCGCGAAGCGTTTATCGATGGCTGTTATGACTACCAGAAAGACTGGTATCGGGCCGGTAATCAGCGCACCCGCGTCATCCTCAAGAGCCGGCAGATTGGCGCGACTTATTACTTTGCTCGCGAGGCGTTGATCGATGCCCTGGAGACCGGGCGCAATCAGATTTTTCTCTCGGCGTCGAAGAACCAGGCCTACCTGTTCCGGGGCTACATTCTGGCGTTTGCCCGTGAGGTGATCGGGGTTGATCTAACGGGCGATCCCATCGTCTTGCCCAACGGCGCCGAGCTGTTTTTTCTCGGGACCAATGCCCGTACCGCCCAGGGTTATCACGGCAATTTCTACTTTGATGAATTTTTCTGGACGTTCAAGTTCGAGGAGCTGAACAACGTCGCCTCGGGCATGGCGATGCACAGTAAATGGCGCAAGACCTATTTCTCGACGCCGTCCAGCATGGCCCATGAAGCGTACAGCTTCTGGACCGGCGAACGCTTTAACAAGGGCCTCCCGGCTGCGCAGCATACGAAGGTGGATGTGTCCCACGATGCGCTTCAGCAGGGGCGGTTTTGTGAGGACCAGCTCTGGCGGCACATCGTCACGATTCTGGATGCGCGGCAGGGCGGCTGCGACAAATTTAACCTTGAGGAGCTGCGTCGGGAGTACAGCGCCGAGGCGTTCGCCAATCTGCTGATGTGCGAGTTTATTGACGATGGGGCGAGCATCTTCCCGCTAACGCTTCTGCAGTCGTGCATGGTCGATAGCTGGGTTGAGTGGGCTGAGGACTACAAGCCGTTTGCCATGCGGCCGTTTGGCGATCGTCAGGTGTGGGTGGGATATGACCCGGCTGAGACGGGGGACTGCTCGGGGTTGGTAGTGGTCGCGCCGCCGTTGGTGCCTGGGGGGAAGTTTCGGGTGCTGGAGCGGCATCAGTTTCGGGGGATGGATTTTGCTGCGCAGGCTGCTTTTATCAAGGGCGTCTGCGATCGGTATTGGGTGACTTACATCGGGATCGATGTCACTGGGCTGGGGAGTGGAGTGGCGCAGTTGGTGCGTCAGTTTTTTCCGGCCGTCACCACCTTCAGCTATTCACCCGAGGTGAAAACCCGGCTGGTCCTGAAGGCCTATGACGTTATCCACAAGGGGCGGCTGGAGTTCGATGCCGGCTGGACTGACATGGCGCAGTCGCTGATGGCGATCCGCAAGACCATCACCGCCGGGGGGCGCCAGTACACCTACACCGCCGGGCGCAACGACAACACCGGTCACGCCGATCTGGCGTGGGCGCTTTTTCACGCATTGCACAACGAACCGCTTGAGGGGCAGACCGCTGCCAATACCGGGCGGATGGAGATTTATTGATGACTGAACAGCTTGCCAGCCAGACATTGCTGCCCGCGACCACTCCCGCCAGCACGGGCACACAGGTGTTCAGCTTCGGTGAACCGTCTCCGGTATTGGATGGCCGGGAGGTATTTGACTACCTGGAGTGCTGGTTCAACGGGCGGTGGTATGAGCCGCCGTTGTCGCTGGACGGCCTGGCCAGGTCGGTGGGGGCGAGCGTGCATCTGCATTCGGGGTTGATGTTCAAGCGTAACTTGCTGAGTAAGACCTTCATCCCGCACCCGATGCTGTCGCGGGCGGCGTTTGAGCAGTTTGCGTTGGACTTTTTGTGCTTGGGGAATGGATATCTGGAGGTTCGGCGGTCGGTGTTAGGTAATACGAGGCAGTTGGTGCCGCCGCTAGCCAAGTACATGCGAGTAGGACCGGAAGGGCAGTTCTATCAGGTGCGTGGGTGGAAGGATGAGCATGCATTTGAACCTGGGAGCATCTTACATTTGCGCGAAGCGGACCTGCATCAGGAGATCTATGGACTCCCGGAGTGGATCAGCGCGTTGCAGTCGGCGTTGTTGAATGAGTCGGCGACGCTATTTCGCCGCAAGTACTACGAGAACGGCAGTCATGCCGGGTTCATCCTGTACATGACGGATGCGGCGCAGACTGAGGCTGATATTGATGCGTTGCGTAAGGCGCTCAAAGAGTCGAAAGGACCGGGTAATTTCCGGAATTTATTCGTTTACTCGCCGACGGGGAAGAAGGACGGGATTCAACTGATCCCGGTTAGCGAGGTGGCGGCAAAGGATGAATTCAACTCGATCAAGAATCAGACCCGGGATGACGTGTTGGCGAGCCTGCGGATACCACCGCAGTTGATGGGCATTGTGCCGCAGAATGCTGGTGGCTTTGGATCGATCCGTGAGGCGGCGCAGATCTATGTAGCCAACGAGCTCGAGCCTATTCAGACGCGAATGTTGCAGCTGAATGATTGGGTGGGGGAGGAGATCATCCGGTTTAAATCATACGAAATCGGCGGGGAGGCATGAGGCCCCCCCGCGCACGATCAAAGGCTGCAAAGTGGATAGTTAACACCTGTTCGAGGCTCTTTTAATCGCAGTACCCATATACGGCGATTTACACCTTAGGCGTTACACGCGCCGCAGTATGAATATCGGCAATTTTAGCGCCAGACAGTTGCAAGCTATTCCGCATCTCTTGAAAGATTGGTTTAGATCTACTCGGGTCAGAAATTGTGAGCAGAATGGAAAATGGAACACCATCAGGAGGTAATGTTTCTCCGGAACGAGTAAGGTAATTAATCATCAATCTCCAGTTGGAACTCGTTCCGCGACCTTTAGGCATGCTTGTGCCGAAAACCTTAATGGGGGACCACTTAAATTTGTGTTCGATCAGATCCGCCTCGGTAACTTTGTCATCTTTACTGAAAAAAACATAAGTAGGTTCCAGTCCGCTTTTGAAGCCACCGTTCGATTGTTCTTGTTGAAGGGCAGCCTCAATATTCACCCTTACGAACTCAGCACCATATTTATGGTCCAGCGGAGGAGACGATACCAATGTCAATTTTACATCGCCCTGGCATTTACCTCCTGGCTGTACGAGCGAGGTTGGCCATGCAAACTTAAATTCCAATGCCTTTCCAGGAATAAGCCGACTCGAAAACAATAGAGTGATCTCATGATCACCGTTTAACATTGCGTTCGATGCTGCTGGTGGCTTACCAAACCCAACCAATTGTTGAGCAGCACCCTGGAACTCCTTTCTTCTCAGGATATCGGACGTCCTTGAGTTATGAATTGCTAGAGCAGTGAGGGTCTCCCTTGATACATCTCCCTCGATGCCAGATTCTAAACTCGCCAACATCTTCGCCGCCAAAGGAGCAGCGTAGCTGGTGCCGCATCCTGTGACTGTATCTCCATTGGGCATAACTGACGTTAAGCCGTGACCTGCAGTTGGGCAAATAGATCCAGCGCCGCCGTAGTGACTGATATCAGGTTTTACTCCTGTCCTTAGGCCTGGACCTCGTCGACTATACCGGGCAGGCATATCGGCGATACTACCCGAATGGTTACCTGGGTTAAGCGCCGCGACAGAGATATTCCGGATGGATTCCGCAGGAACATAAATCTGATCGTTGCGGAATGTTGCTAAGATAGCGGCCGCTTTAGTGTGGTCAGCAGGCCATTCGGGACGCATTGTTGCCGCAGTAAGATTGCCTGCGGAGATTACGAAAATAACATCATAATCATCTGCAATTTGGTCGAGGCGTTGTGCTTCCAAGCTATAGCGCTCTAGGTGCACAGGGCTAACTGCGTTCAAACTGATGTTGAAAATTCTTACTCTGTGTTCCTCTACGCAAAAACGAACAGCCTCTTCAATTTCGTCGAAGAAGTCGCTCGTTCCATTAGGGTAATATTGCGCGAAGACCCCTGGAGTTGCAGAGTTAGGAAATACATCTATATCTACAAGCATACAGCCATCAGGATCGATATCCATCTTTGGATTAAGATGTTTGCCGTTGACTAGAAGACCACCAATAAATGTGCCGTGATCATGCTGTTGATGAGTAGGAGCAAGAACCCCCCAGCGCTTTACTATCCAGTCATCAAGTTGCTTCGAAACGCCACCATCAATGATCCCGACTTTAGGATAATTTTGACCAGGATTGGGCGGTAAGAAAAAATGTTTCCCTGCATGCGGGGCAGTAGTAGTTGGCGAGCTTATCAAAAGGTTTGGTAGGTTAACTCGTTTTACTAGTGGATGTGACTCCAAAATTTTCAACAACGCTTTGTGGGCTTCGGGATCTTTGCTGTATCCGATCTGTGGATCATTCGATCTTTGTACGATAGTTCTGTTGAATTTGGTCGGGAGCGAGCTGTTAGTGACTTTTATTTCAATAACGGTGTCGTCGCGAGTGAACCGTTTCGGAAAACTTACGATGACTCCTGGTGGCAAATCTCGCAACTCACTAAGCAGACTTTGACTTAGAATGTCGCTCAAGAAATCTTCTTTGCTAGTTATTTTTCTGAAAAGTTCGACATGATACACATGCCCGCTTCTAGAATCTGACAACCATTCCACTGCAAGCGGAAGTTCAAAATTGCGTCTATCACTACTTTCCCAAATTTCCAGTTTTCCTATAGCACTCACTTCGCATCTGAAACGAGATGGAGCATCTACCAGAATATCCTTTTTCTTATCTATTCTCTGTCTTACGATGAGCTCTGCTTTGTCAATAGCGCTATTGACCCATTTAAGCGACTGTTCATTAACTTCGCAAATTAACTCACCCAGGCCGTCAACACCAACCTCGGGTGCTTTATCACTTCTAAAAATGGCAGTGGTCGGCCTGTGTGACTTCGCGAGGGCATCCGGTCTCATCGTGATTTTAATATACGCAGAGTCACCATATTTGCGTGTTCTGGAAGGATTTAGTATCTGAGAGCTTATCAACGCTAATTGTTGTTTTAGGCTTTCCTTGTGTGTGGCGAACGCACCACTCTCTCCTTCGAAAAAATCAGTGCCATTACTATTAGGTCGATTGACGTCCCTATCTCTCCGGTATCCATCAGCATTGAGAATAACTTGAATTGGTGCGTTCGCCATTTTTAAATCCCTTTTTTACGCCGCTTTTAGCCAGCGTCCAATAGTAGTTTTGTCTTTGTTTAGAAGGTGGCCAATGTCAGCTCTTGAAAAAGCGAGCTCATGCTTTGCGGCTAGAGCCATCGCAATTTGCGGGGGGTCTAGCATTATAAGGTCATGTGCTTCTTTTCTAACCTTGTCACCACTTACGGTGAGAAGATATTGAAAGGCTGGAAAAATATTCTCTGGTTCGTCACCTGTGATTGCTCGATATTTTTTATACCCGTTTACAAACACCTCGATCTCCGCGCCTGAAAATCCCTCGGTAATCCATGCGAGTAATTTCTTTGCTCGTTCATCCAAATTAAGTGGATAGAGATACTTTTCAACAATTTTCGTCCGACCTTCGAAATTTGGCTTAGGGATTCTAAGCTGAAGTTCAAATCTCCTCCAAATAGCAGGGTCTAAAAGTTGTTCGTGGTTAGTTATCGCAATCGTAATTCCTACCAGTCTCCTAGAGTCAATGTTTTGCAAGAGGGCGTTCACAACGCGCTTTATTTCACCTACTTCATTGGGATCATCTCTAACCTTAGCGACAGCGTCGAATTCATCAAGGATAAGAACGCATTTATATCGGTTGGCAAATGTAAATAGAGCCCCGACGTTTCTCGCCGTGGTTCCCAAAAATGAGGAAATCAACCCGTCGAGACGGGCTATCACTACAGGCAAATTAAGCTGCTTAGCGAGCCAGATAGCCAAGCTGGTCTTACCAGTGCCTGGCACCCCGTAGATCAAGCAAGATTTAGCGGGTTCCACACCAAACTTCAGCAACTCCTCGGACATGTTCCATTCGGAGAGCAGTGCTTTGGCAGCCACTGTGACACGGGTGTCTAACAACGGCATTTCGCTACTGAGTTGTTCGGGGAAATAGATGTCTGCAAGTGGTGAGGCAGTCTCCCTATCAACGGGAACGGGCGTATTCTTGGTTAGTTCCTCACCCAAAACCAGTGCTTGTCTGGATTGAGTCAGTTTACTCGGTACCATTTCAGTTGCTTTGGCAGAGTTCGCCAAAATCTTTCCCAAGCTCTGAGCCTGTCGTGTTTCTCCTGCCTCAGACAATGCCTCCTTTAGACGTTCCACCTGGTTGCGAACCGCCACGCCCCCGGTGGGCAGCGCAGATCGAGTCAGCGCTTGAATAATTTGAAAATGGTCCATTTTGAGCCTCTAAGCATATAGAGAAAGCGAAAAAAATCGATTTCGATGCAAAAAATACCACCTTTGATGCGTTAAACATAGCTCGTGATGCATTTTTTACAAATGCTGTGGTTTTTGTTGTGGTTGCGCGCGACAGCATAAATAAGAGTCTAAGGTGCAGGTTGCGAGGCGCCTCCAAATTCAAAGGCCTGGTGTCTGGCGCGCGCCGTCATCCCCCCACCTCGCCTGCGGGCTAAATAGGTCTTTTTTTCTGCACTTCTGCACCTAGCTGAGGACGGCAAAGACTGGGCGCTGGAGGGGGCGTCGCAGGGTGAAAAAAACCTGCGAATCTCTGCGAGGGTAGGCAAAAAACGAGAGGTCTCCACGGTGGTGCTTGGCTGCTCTGTACTGATCGGCCAAGCGAGCATGGATTTTCGGGAAGGCTGCCCGAAAAAGGTGATGGAGTAATTCGAGGGCGACGGCATCGCTGAAAGCCCCGTATTCATTGGCTTCTCTGGATTACTTCGGAAGGTGATTTTGAGTAATGAGAAAGGTAACGCGAGCCTAAGTGATTGATTTTTAAGGGTTCTATAAAATAGTAAATTACCTTACTAAAGAGTAATTATCTTACTTCTACATTACTTAAAAATTACCTTGCTCACAGTCTTCGAAAGCCAATGAAATAAAGGCTTTAACGCGGATTGTGGGGCGTCTTACCGACCTTACTCGTTTCCGAGAGCTTTCCCGAAAACTGCGGGCTCTGTGTGTCTGCGTGAGCTCTATGCTCAACGCACCAACAGGCAAACTGTCACCAAAACTATCACCAGTCTTGAGCAGTCAGGCTTCTGCACCGCTGGAAGCCTTGAAAATAGTGGAGCGGGTGAAGGGAATCGAACCCTCGTTATCAGCTTGGGAAGTTGATAACGAGAGACTGTGTCGCAGCTGAAGGAAACTCAGCTAAGCAGCGCCGGATCTCATCAAATTGCGACGTCGCTGTAGCACCTTCACAACAGTCGCGGCGACCTCCCTTGCTTTGTGGCGGTTGAGTTCCGCCATGGCACCTACCAGCGTCGATAGCATCCCACCCCGTGTAGCCAAGCGTTCGGAAAGTGCTCGCTGCTCAATTTTCGCGAGCGCGTTGAGTTTTACACTGCGGATAGTGCGAGTCCCTTTGAGAGTACTCCCGACGAAAACCCAGCCCCTCTCAATTCGAATATTTTGTGAATAGTTATCAAGATGGGGGTGCACCCATCGATAATCTTGGGAAGTACTCGGGAGAGCGGAACCGGCTGCAGGTTCATACAACAACGTTGGGCAGCGGGATTGCAAATCTCTCCCCGCACGTTTGGCTCGTTTCTTCAGCCAGGAATTAAAGGTGTTGTTGTAACCATTTTTTTGAGTATTGCAGGTCCCGCATGAAAGCGAGAGATTCTGTATTTCAAACGCGTATTCGTTGTATTGTGATTTTTCCACAAAATGTTCAATGTGAGTAGCGATATCATCAAATAATAGTCTTCTGCAATAGCTGCATCTACCATTCTGTGCCGTACGCAAATCCTGCTTAATTGCGGCTTTAAACTGCACTACGACGTTAGCTTTGCTACTCCAATCAAGGCCAGCTAAATGAGTAGCCTGAATGCCTTGAGGATACTGAGGCGTTGGAATTATCTTCTCGAAACCAATGTTCATAAAGATTAATCCTCGGTCAGCAATGCATCGATAACATCCGCGAGCGGATCGTCGGATCTAAGCTTAGATCTCACTGACACTAGTTCTTGGGTCATTGCCTTAAAATCAGGGTGGTCGAAATCTCCGCGCTCAACAAGTGATACCGCGCGCTGAACAATGTCGACGACGACACGATTTCGACTGGATCCAATGCCGAACTGAGATAGAAGAACTTCATCAGAAGAAGCTCCGAAAGCGGTAGTGTCAATTAACGAATTTTCATTGGACAAATCGACAATGGAGCTGCCTTCTTGAGCTGCACTGACTATAAGTGCGGAATGGGTGCAAATTACTAAGTGACCATGCTCTAATGACTGCGAGCATATTCCTAGTACCGAGTTCATAAACTCTTGTTGCCATTGAGGATGAAGGCTGTTTTCTGGCTCATCAATTAAAACAACCGATGACCTCTCTATCCCGAATCCGAGTCCAAGAATGCTAGAGTACATATGGTACTCTCCTGAGCTAAGATCAAATGCGGAGAACTCTGCTGAGTTGTTTTGTGATTGCACTCGAACATCAGATAGGCCGATTAGATCGGTTAAAAGCCCTAGTCTTAGGACTGTGTTGGACGCTAATTCACTAACTGCGCCTTTGCCCCCTAACTGTAAGCTTATTTTTCTACCTTTTTTTGCCATCAGTTTATCAAGTGCAGCAAAGTCATCTTCGTTGAACTCTTCGAGTAGCCATCTAACGACAGCAGCGGACATGCCTGTCGGAGTTCTTTGGCGTGGAGATAGAGACTCACCCCACCCTTGAATCATCTCCTTTATCCCGCGGTCTTCTTTCAAGTTGTGGCGATTTAAAAGAAGTTCGAATTTGACGTCAGGTTTGATCCCTGCAAATTTATGAGCTTGCTCGTAAAAGCTCCATCCAAAGCGGTCTTTCTTTTCCGGATCTAGCGCAAAGGTCAGGAGGGTTTGCAGCGGTCGCTTTTTGCTTAGTAGATTTGGCCCAACCCGTTGTCCAAGGTAAACGTAGTTAGGCACATCAAACACTGTGCTTCCACCACCAGGCTTTTCCTTTGATGGAAATCGGTCTGCGACAGAGCCGGACGTGCAAACGACGTGAGCCGAACCTTCGTTTGCCAGCAGGAGTCGTATAGAAGTCTCATTGCCCGGCACTGTTAAGGCGGCAACTAATTCCCTGAGTAATGTACTTTTGTGGGAACCATTTTGACCAGTGAAAACTGTGGTTTGAAATTTGGAAATCAATAGGCTCTCTTCGTCTGCAACGAATTTCACTTCTCTTGATCGGCCGCTCCAGTCCTGGAAGTTCATCGATCCTACTACCGGCATATTAGTTATCCCTTGCTATTTATAGTTCTGTCGACCTTGGGGCTAGAGTTGGAATTCTCGCTGCACAGAGCAAGGTCCAATCGAATTTCGCCGGTATTCCATCGAATTTTGAGTGAATGATCAGCACAAACCACCAAAGATTTCTGCACCTGAGTATGGTGTCTCAGGAATAAGACTGCTAATTTTACCGAGCCTAAAGCTTAGTCCATTCCGCGCCAATGATGCTAGTTTGGTATCGCGCTTTCAACGGTAGGATGGCCAGATTTTTAGGTGCTACACAGAAGCTTGGTTCGCTAAATTGTTTGCTTCACAAAACGCGGTGCCCGGTATGCGAAACAGGACGTGGTGACAGACGAAAAAATAAATTACGTAGTAGGAAATCATATAACTACATGATTTTCGAAAAGAAAATGGTTGGCTTGAAATCCCCTGCGCGACGACGTTTCTTTTCCTTAATTGAAGGTTGGTTTTTAGGGGGAGTCATGAACCGCGACAGACCAAGCGAGCAGAGCGGAATCCAAAGGTTTTACTGGGCTTCAGCGGTCTGCACAAATGGATGAAGCGTTCGAATCCCTTTCTGTATCTCTCTCACTCTGTGGAGAGCACGAAACGACCGGTGAGGTAGGGGAGACCCGCTATAAGCAGCATCAGAAAATACCGAATCTACCCATCTCGTACCGGTACCGGGCATTTAGGCCAAGATCCAGCAGTCGCGTGACTTCCGGTTCATGACGCATTCGTTCTGCGTCGCTTGGGGGGCATTCGCTCTAATTGAGATTCGCTCCTTCTATCATGCATCAAATAGTGCACTGCACACAGGATTCGGTACTGAGATAGGAATTCGGCGATAGCCGCATGTAAATTGCCGACCCATGGAAGACGATCAGTTTCATAGGCAAAAAACCGATTGATAACCTCGACTTCGCCCCGGAGATGGAAGACGTTTTTTCTGAACTCCCTGCGCGGGTCAGAATGGCGCTTCATCATCTTCCCTATTTCATCGCATTTCGAAATCAGCTCCCGGAATTCTTCTGGGCTATTTTCCAGCAGTAAGAGACGCATTCTAAGTTTCTTGAAGACTTCACATGTCACGCCAAGGAAGCCAAGCAAGAGGGGAGAAAAATCCCCAGCTTGGATTTATCGTTCAGGTTCTGATAGCGGGCGGTATTCGTTATTTTAAGCATGGCTACGGATGCGCGGTAAGCCTTCCCGCGGGCAAAGTTGACTTTGATTTCGGAGAACAGGGAGTTTTCACTTGTCGCGGTAACCGACTGCTTTCGAGGGGCGCAAGGATAGCAGCGACAGTGCTCATGATTGGAGCCGAAAACGGTTGCTTAAATTTTGCTACTGCGGGTGAGAAAGGAAGCCGGATTTGATGGCGGGCCTATGTTGCTGGTACGAAATTGGTACGAGGGATTCAGAACAGATCTATTGGCCTTTATTTGCGGGGGCGGGACCGTTAGTACGCACAATCCATCATCGGGGCGACGGAGAAGCGGCGGGAGAGCAGGGTGGGTGTGGCGGTGATTGGGGGCATTGGCGATTCTGAGATGGGTGAGGCTGGGAGGTGGGGAGTTTATCAGGAATGGGGTTGTGGG
>Ga0065714_10002687_pt1 | contig 12189 bp, 14 predicted proteins | sample MisRhiReplicate2_FD_59101 | JGI IMG/M metagenome (GOLD analysis project Ga0065714, IMG submission 59101) | Miscanthus rhizosphere microbial communities from Kellogg Biological Station, MSU, sample Rhizosphere Soil Replicate 2: eDNA_1 v2... | ecosystem: Host-associated > Plants > Roots >... | reverse complement strand
CCTTTGCCGCCGCCGATTTCAGCGCCGACAAAGGGGGAGGCAAAAGCGCCCGAGACTTTCCGACCATCGGCCAGGGTCGCCGGATCGCCCAGGTGGCTCACCAGTAAGGCGTCCATGCGATCGGCCAGGGCTCGAAAACGAGCGCCCGGCATTACTGAACGATCAGCACTTCGGCATAGCCGCCGACCGAATCGGTCAACAGCTTGCCGTAGGGTTCCGAATCAGCAGTACCATCCGGCACCAGGGCGCCTTCCTTGACGCTGGCCTTCATGCCAGCTTTCAGAGCGGCATCCGCCGGAACGCTCCAGTTGCCCCCGGTGCGGTACACAATCAGCGTGTCTTTGGGGCCGCTCTGCAAGGGCATGACGGCCAGATCATTGATCACCTGAGGGATGCCAGCGGCAGAGCCGCCAGTGGGAGCCGGCAGGGTGACGGTTTCGCCAGTGCTTACATAGTTGGTGGACATAGACTTTCTCCTATCCAGAAGCAACAAACCCCGCACTAGGCGGGGCTTTGGGATGGCCGGCGAGTTACGCGCCGACAGACTTGTTCAGGCCGCGCGTATCGAGCGCGGACACACCGGCGTCGATGCGAACCTTGGTGGCGATACCATCGCTGGTAAAGCCTTCCATCTGATCGATGTACGGCACGTCAACACCATCCAGATAGGCCACTTCGATAGTGTCGCTACCTTGCTTCGCGGCCAGATACCAGGCCGACGACGAATTGTCGTCCAGCCGCGGTTCGCCGATCACCTGGGCGAAGTTCTGGATCGGGTTGACCACACCGGCGTTGACTTGGGCGGTCGGCACCGACGTCGAGCGGATCAGCTGGTTGGCCTGATCTTCCAGCGCGACCGGGCACAACAGGTACGCGGGACGCACATTCAGCGTGCGGGTTTTTTCGCCTTCTTTGGCAGGCTTGCCCTTCTGCAACGCCATGGCGGTTTTCGCCGCGCTCATCGCCGCGATCGACAGTTTCGAATCGGCCCCGGTGAACAGGTTTTTACGCGTAGCGTCGAACAGCGGTTTGCCGTCCTTCATCTTGCCGTTGTTGATCAGGGTGTCATACACCAGATCACCGATGGTTGCGCGAGCGGCGGCGCCCATCAGGCGCGGAATCGCGCTCAGAGCGTCGAGGTCATCGTTGATGATCGCCTGACGGTTGATGCTGAAAATCTCGCCGTAGGTGGCCAGACGGATCGTCTCACCGGTGTCACCGAGGGTGATGTACTTGTATTCAGCACCTGGGCGAACTTCACGCAGGGTCGACATCGAACCCAGGCCGACGCGGTTGGCCACCTTGAAGTCGCTCAAACGGCCTTGGCGAGTCCACAGGTGATAGGTTTCCTCGGCATCCTCCCAGCCAGCCAACAGCGAACGGTGCGAGGCATCGAGCAGGATGTTGCCGAAGTCGCTGGTGTCGTGAGTAAACGCCAGACCGACCATGTCCATTGGGCGCAGGGTCGCCACGCCAACGCCGCGATCAGCCAGGGAAGCCCGGGCCAGTTCACGCAGGGTCATGTGGTTGTAAGCGTTGTCTGCTTGGTTTTCTTCCATGCCGAGGCGACCAAACAGCGAAGCCCGCACCGAATCGCCGACCAGATTGCCGTTGCTGATATGCCCCTGATGTCGCGGACTCGCGACTGGGGTGGTCTGCGCGCCCATCGCGGCCAGCAATTGCTCGCGTGCCTGAGCAACGGTGCAAGTGACATCATCCTGGCAGGTACGCAGCAACGACGCATGGGCTTCGCCGAAGGTACCGAAGGCCGCTTGGATGCCGCCGCGACGGGCGACATCGTCCGCCAACGCCTGGGCGCGAATCTGGTCAGCCGTCAGATTGGACGGGGCCGGCGCGGGTGCCGGCGCTGGAGCTGGAACGGGTGCCGGCAGAGTGACCGAGCCGCGCGGGGTCAACAGTTGTTTAAAAGCTTCTGGCATGTTGGTGAACTCCTGCATGCGTTGCGATTTGATGTGAGCGAAGGCCTTGAGCGGCTCAAGGATTTTGTCTGCGAAGCCGGCCTCTACCGCCTCGCTGCCGAACATCCACGTTTCTGCGTCAAGCAAGGCGTGGATTTCCTCGGCGGTCTTGCCGGTCTTGGCGACATACGCCTGGACCAGCGAGCCCTCTACCTGATCGAGTAATTCGGCGTAACGCCGCATATCCTCGGCGTCACCACCCTGAATCCCCCAGGGCTTGTGGATCATGATCGCGGCGTTTTCCGGGATGCTGACCGTGTTAGCAGCCATCAGGATCACGCTGCCCATAGACGCCGCGAGCGCTCCCACCGTCCCGTCAATGTTGGCCGGGTGATGTTTGAGCATGTTGTAAATGGCGATCCCCTCGAACACTTCACCGCCCGGGGAATTCACGTACATGTTGATTTGTGACACGTCACCGAGGGCCTTGAGGTCTTTGGCGAATTGCTTGGCCGTGATGCCCCAGGCGCCAATCTCACCCTCAATGCGCAGCTCGCCGATGCTGGCCGACAGCGCGCGCATCGTGTACCAGCTTTCGCCGGTCTCAGTCGCCGCCGTGATCGCGCCCCGTGGCCGCATCAGCGGTTCGTTGTTTTTCGTCATCATTGGGCTGATTCTTCCCGTAGATTTGGTGGTAGTAGTCCGAGCTGTAGACCAGCCCGGCCTCGCGGTTCGCGGCGACTTCCGCCGCGCGCGACGCCTTGAGTTCTGTAGGGTTGCGCTGCCGCGAGCGGACTACCTCGGCTTCATCGGAGAAACCGGCCTCAACCAGAAGCTTCCAGGCCGTGGCTTCATGCACCGGGTTGATCCAGGGCATCACCGGGCCTTGATAGAACGCGCCGTAGATCGTTCGCGGATCGACGTCAGGGGGCACGACCAATTGGCCGCTCATGATCGCCATGCGCAGCCATTCGCGATAAACGGGACGGCACCAGTAGTCGATAAACTCGTGCTGCAGCAGGTCATAACCCAACTGCCCCTCGACCAACTCCTGACGCTGGGCCGAATAGGTGCCGTCGTAACTGCGCGCCACACTGGAATAGGTGCTGCGCGTACCAGCCGCCACAGCCTTGAGCTGACCATTGCGGAACCCCTCAAGAAACGGGTTCGGCCGGTTGCTTTCGATCATCCCGATGTCTTCACCGGGTAACAGCGTGTCGATCACGATGCCCGGCGCGATCGGGAAGGTTCGTTCGGGCCGAGCCTCACCATTGGCCGCAGGGACGAAGTCGTCAGGCAAGCCCTTTTTGATGTACATGGCCAACGCCGCGCTGATGCGCGCCGCGACCCGCTCGCTTTCCTCGTAGTCCTTGATGTCCGCCAAACGGATCAGCACGGCATGCATCAGCGGCTGGCCACGGTTCTGCCCAATGCGCTTGCGGTGCGCGATGTGAATCATCTGCTCGACCGGGACACGCTTGGTTTTCTGCGCCAAGTTGCCGCCTACGTCGCCCGGGTGGGTCTTCAGCAGGTGATACGCCCGAACACGGCGCCAAGAGTTGCGTTCGACGCCTTGGACGATGCCCTTTGAAAAGTCCGTGTATTCAATGGGCAAGTAATCCGGCTCTAGCAACTCCAGGGCAAACGGCACCCCGTGCAGATGGTCATAGCCGGGCACTTTGCCCATCAGCTTCTGCGCCAAAGCCTCGCCATCGCGTAGCCAGGTGCGACACACCAGGCGCTCCATTTGCGGCCGACTCAACTCCCCTGACGACTCAGGCTTGAGCGACCACTCACTCCATAGCGCCTTGACCGCAGCCGCGAAAACGACGTGAATACTGCCGTCATAGCCCAACGGAATGGGCTCTACCGCAATACCTGGGCCGCCCACCACTCGTTCCTCCAAGCGGTCAAACAGGCCGGTGACAATGTCGTGATCTTCGTCCAGCTTGCGGCACTGCTCACGCAATGACTTGAGCGTGCGATTCAGCGAAACATCAGCGCTTTTGGTTTGTTTCTTGGCCTTGTGCGTGCGAGTCACCGTGGCCGCTTCAAAAGCCATGATCACGTTCCGCGCCCGCAGACGCTCGGCGACCATTCCGGGAAAGAGCGGCGCCAGGGCTTTATCGAGCAGGTTCAACAGAACGTCGCCAGGGAATGCCCCGGACGCCCCCTGCGCTGCTCTTGAGCCAAACGGCGCTCCCACTTTTCGCGATTGGCGGTGATATCCCGCAACTCGACCATCACCGTTTTGCGGTCTTTGAATCCCATTTCCTTGGCAAGCAAAACGGCTTTCTCGGCCTCAATGTAGAGGTCGACCATTTCCTGGGCGCTTACACCAGCCATGCGCTCGCTCCTGTTTCAACCCAGCCGCCGGCGGCAGGCTGGTGGTCTAGTTGGGGTTGGATCGGCACCGGGACCGGTTCAGTCTCAGGCTCGACGGCCGGGGCTTGTGGTTCGTTGTGATCGTCGGAATCATCCGAGTCGTCCGGCTCGTCCGGCTCATCCTCGTCACTCGCTGCCAAGTTGTGCCGAGCCAGAGACTCCAGATCGAGGCCGAATTTCTCCTGACAGATGCGCAGCGCTGCCAAGGCGTACACAAAGCAATCGAGCGCCTCGTTGCGCTTCTTGCTGGCATCCCAGCGAAGCACGCGGCGCCCTCGGGCCATGATCCATTTCTTGGTCTCACTGGTGAGCTGCTTCAGCTCGTCGCCGTCACAGATCAGGTCATCGGCAGGAAAATGCACCAGACCCGGTACCGGACGATTGCCGTCCGGCTGTAGCTTGAGGCGGTTGTAGATCACCTCTTTGGCGTTGTCGGTACCAATTTCCGTCAGGTAGGTTTTCGACTTCTTTTCCTTGCGGCGCGGGAAGCTCGCAATTGGCTTGCCGTAGGTACTGGCCCCGAATATCGGGATCACCCAATGCACGCCATGCTTGCGGCTTTCAGCCCGAACAGCGTCTGAGTGGTGGCCGCCGGAGTCCCAGCACCAACGCTCGACCCGCATTACCGCACCGTCTGCACGGGTGTACATGCGGTGCAGCTCACGCCCCACTTTGCGTTTGAGAACCGCGCTCGATGGATCGCCGTACAGAATCTTGCGGTCAATCAACCACGCTTCTTCGCCGGCACCCCAACCCCACACACGCAGCTCGTAACGGTCGTCTTGGGTGTCGACGGAGCCGGTCAAGACCACCACGCGCGGCGGCACCTGGGCGGCGTAAACCTCACGCCGTGCGTGCAGCAGTTCCCAGTCGACTTTCTCGGTCTGGTCTTCTTCCCATGTCTCGCCCAGCGTGGTGTTGGTAAACGTCTTGAGTTTTCCCCGATCCTTGCCGGCCTTGACGCGCTCGTCGGCGATCTTCACCCAGGTGGTGAAAGTCGAATACACCGTCCAGATATGGAACGTGAGCCGGCGCGGCGTGCGCATCGGCGCATCGTCCGCCTCGAACCACTCAATGCTGTCACGCGTCCAGATGCCGGTTTTCTCGCAGATGTACCGGCCGACTCGGGACGCCTCGATCATCTCGTGATGTTCGAACGTGCAGCCGTTACCGGACTCGCACAGATACCAGGCCTTGACGACCTCGTTGCGCTCATCCTTCAGCCACTTGATGCCAAACGGCTCATCCGGGCCGCCCCACTTCAAAGTCTGTTCAGTGCGGCAATGAGGGCAGCGGATGTGGAAGCGCATCAGGTAGGCCGATTCCTCGGCCGCCCGGGTGATCTGGCAGGTGCCAGCCAGCTTGGGCGTGGAACCCCGAATCGACTTAGGGTAGGTCGCGCCCTCAAGGCGCTTATCCCCCAGGAATGTCGGCGAACCCTCGCCGTCGATATCCTCATCGAAGTTCGACAGCTCGTCGTAACCGACCTCATCCGGGCTTTTCTCCCGGTAGTTACCGCCAGCGGTACCGCCCAGCCACCACAGAACCTTGCGGTTTTCAAAGACCTTGGATTCTTGCGTGTTGTCGCCGTGTTTCTTTCCGCACCAGGGCGCCAAAGCCTTGATCACCGGCACGTCGCGGATCATCGGATCGACGTGCTTCTTCATGATGTCTTTGGCGTCGTCGTCGGTCGGGCTCCACATGCAGACGCTGCGCTTTTTATGCTCGATCTTGTAGGCGATGTTCGCCACCAACATCTTGGTGTAGCCAACCCGCGCCGACTTGAGCAGGTTCAGTTCTTCGATCAGGTCGTTGCCCATGGCGTTGAGCAACGCCACCTGAAAGGCCTCAGTCGTCCACTTGCCTTCGCCATAGGACGACTCCGACGACATATAGAAATACTTGTCAGCCCACTCGACCGCCGTTAGTGGAGCATCTTTTTGAAGGCTCTTTAGCCCGCGCCGGACGGCGTCAACCAGCGGCCTCATCCAAGGAGGCGATGTACTCATCCAAAAGCTCCGGTATGCGGTCAGCCAACCCGACAGCAGCGTTACGCGTAACGGCAATCTCGGTCTCGACTGCATCAAGGTGACGCACGGCGATATCGGGGTGCTTACGCTTTACGCTTTTGGGGATGGTATTAAGGGTTGAGGCCAACTGCGCCGACAGGCTGGATAGGGCAAAAATCATAAAACCGACCGGGACCAGCTCCTTGTCGCCAACCTTGTTTTTTCGTGCCTGGGCGTCGGCCTGCTCTCGGGTCAGCCGCAGTCGCTCGCAATCGATCTTGTAACCAATGAGCGGGTCGACTTCTTCGGAGCAGGGTTGCTGCTTTCCACCCTGATGCTTCAGGCGGTTGTCAATCACCGACCGGACGTCGTAAAACGACTCGCGGCCGATTTTGGCAACCGCCACAACCCCCCATTTATCGAAGGCTTGCGTCGTAATACCCAAGCTGTCAGCCATGCGGGATTTGTTCAGCCATTCAGGCTTACGGGTTATCGATGGATTAGCCATAACTACACAACAACCAACCTCTGGAAATGGGTCATACATAGCGAAGAAGCGGGGCCCGAATTACCCCCTATGGGGGTGGGGTCTGGGAGTACCTTTGGGTTAGCCCCCCGCCCCCCCTGTCAAGCGGAAATCGCACGAAAAGCGGTCCTTTTTCTACATTTCGCAGCCTCGACGTCCAGTCACCGCGCCGTCGCCCGAGCATCGGCGAATGCTTGCGCAACCTCGGCCGAGTGATGGGCCTTTACGATGTTCTCGGCGATCTTGAAGAACGGGAAAATGGTGCGGTAACGAGGCGCCGAGGCACTGAAGACAAAGACCGGACGGACTTCATCGCCCTTGGTTTTGCGCTCCCACACCGCACGCGCGCCGTCGACCTCACTGGAGAAGAACCGATGGGCATTGCCCTTGCCCTTACTTCGGGCGCTGCCACTGGCATTGGCCTGATAGCCCGATCGTGTCTCGGCCGCGCCCAAGCCCGACAGGATCTTGCTCATGGTGCCGCGTGACACGTTGCCGTACTGGTTCAGGAATGGCGTGGTGGGCACCGCGTACTCGCCGGCTTGCATGATGCCGCGAGCAATCAGCGCCTTCTCGAAACGTTTGTGGGGCCGAATGCCGCCGCTGACCGCCTGCTGTAGGTAGGCATCAGCCGGAACACCCGACGTCCATGAATCCTTAAAGTAGACCTGCGCAGGCTTTGTCTTGGTGGCAGCCTTCATAAACAGGCTGTTCAGCGTGGTCGGTGTCGGCCGATCAAGCCGGGCCTTCATCACCGGCAGCATGCCCTTCTTGACCCGCTGGGCCAGCCGCGTCGCTGCAAGCATCTGCACAAACGGCAATTGCCGATGCTCGATGTCGTCCAGCTCCCAAAGAAGCGGCGCTGAATCCAATCCAAAGCCAATTTTTAACATCGCGCCTCCGTCTCTCGCCCAGAGCTCTACTGACCGCTCACATTGCGTCCTGTCGGTGGGGCGATAACTCCCGCCTTTCTAGCCAAAAACTGCGTGTACAGGCCGCCCGCAACATCAGCACCAATAACCGCGATTACGATGCCCAATCCGGCTGCCAGGTACAGGTTGTTCCAGAGAGCCAGTGCTAACAGCAAAGTGGCCATACCCAAAAGACCAGACGCCAGAAAGCGCAAAGCCACACGCTGCAGGATCTGACGCAGTCCAAGATCGCTACCTGATGCCCTCAGCATCTCCCCAGACAAACCCGCCATGCTTAACAGTATCAACAGCCAAAGGGGTACATCGGCGAGAGCTTGATGCTCCGTATTCATCTGTAGTCCTCAAATAGGTTCGGCCTCCATGTCACTGTCATCCGCGCAGAGCAAAGAGCCAGGCATGGGGCCGAAAACGAAAAAGCCCCGCTCAATGGCAGGGCTTGTAAGTAGGTATAAAAAAACCCGACTCGATGGCCGGGTTTTTGAAAGCGTCTCGCTGCGTTCACAGCAGTTCACGCTGCCACAAATCTATTCCGCGCGAAAATTTTTTTTCAGAACCCGCTATTGCTCTTCAGCACGTCGCGTCCCGCTTGAGTTATCACATACCCACCCGAACCATTTGACTCAAGAAAGCCGCGCTTCACCAGTGAGTCGATTGTCCTGAAAGAATACGTTTCTAATTCGTCAGGCCCGCGCTGAAATTTACCTTCAGCATAAAGAATGTAACCAAGGGAAGCAGAATTCAGTGCCACGTCTTGGATCTCTGTCAGTCTCTCTCGGGTAGTTGAAGACGGTCGGGTTGATAGCTGTTCCCGCTCTCCTTCTCTCCAATCCTCTGGTTCGACGACAGTAGCTTCTGCATCTTTTTTCCTATGCCGAACCACAAAAAAAGCAATTACAACCAGAACTAGTGCCGCTTTTACATACGCATCCATGTGATTCTCTCGACGTAAAACCCTCATATTAGCTTCCGAGAAACATAACCGGTCAAGCAGGCTATTCAGCTGATGGTCGCAAATTCGGTCCGCCAAAAATGAAAAACCCCGCACGATGGCGGGGTTACTCCAACCTTTTGCTTGTTAGCTAATTCTGCCCAGTGTGAAGCCGTCTACAGCGGCAATCTTACCGCGCCATAACGCACCAGGAGCTGCTGGCACTGTCGCAGAAGTGCCGAAATAAGTCCGCGCATTCGCAAGATGTAAATACTGAAAAGGAACTTCATCCTCTTCTGTTTCATCTGGATTTGGCTGTGCATCAAATCCGAGAATAATCGACTTGATCTCTTGCGCATCCCAGCCTTCAATTTTCTCAAACGGTTTTGAAAATGCGTCAGCGAGTTGAGCAAAGTAATCCGAATGCGAGATCAGATTACCGGAGACAATCGACCCGCCAATTGAAAGAGTGATCCCAATCGTCATGGACGCCCGATTACTGCTCCTAACAAGCCACTGTAGGAGCCAATCTGTTTGCCGTCCTTCCCAATGAGCCTTGGAAAAAGTCTCATCCCGGAGTGATTCTTGCGTCACCACGACAGGTGGCGTAGCTCTTTCAGCTTCAGTCATTTGAGACTCCATGCTAGTAACAAGTGAGCCCCACCTATACATCAAATCGCTAGTAACAAAAAGCCCGACGCAATGGCCGGGCTTTTTTCTGTGGTGTCGCGCTGAAACAGCTGAACACCGTGCCATGAAAACAGAGCTATTCCATATGGACAACTCTTTTTTACGCAGCGTCTTTCACCGACTCTAGAACGCAATCGATCCAGGCGACTCCTGCCTTGATTAGCTCGCGTGCCTTTCCTTCGCTGACACCCCACTGTTTTCCAACTCGAACCGCTGGATGCTTGGCTCCGTAATAAAGCCAAATCATGTCGCCCATCTGCTGTTCGCGCTTGCATAGCCGGGCAACAGCTCCATCCACCAAGCATGCGAGTTCGTCAGTGATCACGTAGGACTTCGCCGCACTTGGCATTGAATCGCGCATGAGCGCTAACATCGGTGATGCGTAATTCGGAATCCCCATCCCATCCATACGCCACCACCCCCACTGTTCGAGCAGATATTCGGTATCACCCAATGGACGCACTACCGGCTTACGAATCATCATGCTCTCAATCCCCAGTGTAATTTGTGCCGCCCGGTCCCAGGCGGTTCGTTTGTTCATACTGACTCTGCGGTCCGCCCGTAGGTGGTGAACCTTTCAGAGCAGTAATTTCGTGCTGAGCGCGCTGCAATTTGAAACTCAACTGGGTGACTAACTCGTCCGTAGAAAGCACCAACTTGCTCCCCCTAACCACCCAACCTGAGCCGTTGCAATCAGCACAAACCAGCTCATAAAACAGCCCCCTCACTACCGCTTTCCCCTTGCAGATCGAGCATGGTTCCAAGTCGATCTGCTCCCGCCTAAAGCCAGGCACTGGCCCTTTCTGCATGTTTTGAAACCTCGCCCTTAACAAATTGCGGAATTGACTCGCAGGCCACGCTATTCAAAGCGTCTACGAGGTTTTGCGAATCTTCATATCTAACGCCTGTCTGCTCATGGATCGCCTCGAAGCCGCGCTCATCTAACCAGTTGTGCCACTTCACCAGAGCCAGCCGACGCTGCTCCTTGGCCTGGGTGTTGATGTAGGTAGACGCGATCTTGCCGAGGGAGTGGTTCAACAACATCTCGCCGATGTGGCCGTCCACACCGAGGTCAGTCCACGCAGTACGGGCCACCTTGCGCAGGTCGTGACTGGTCCAAGCGCCCTGCCCCAGTCGGGTAAACACTGCACTGGCTTGGTTATCACTTAGCGCCTTCCCTCGCCGGGACGGGAACAGAAATGGACCCTCGTACCCTTGGGCGGTCTGTCGATCACGGTAGCGACGCAGCAGTGCGCATACTTGGTCGGTCAGAGGCACCCGCAGCTCGGTCTTACTCTTGGTGTGTTCGGCCGGCAGGAACCACTCACGCTCAGGCAGGGCGATGTCGGCCCAACGGGACTGGCGGGTTTCGCCGACACGGGTGCCGTGGCAAAGAATCATCAGGGCCAGCATGGCGTCACCCGGCGCACTCTCGAAGCGTTCGGTCAGCTGCTCCACCAACTCGGGCAACTCAACATCGCGCAGGCGGGCGGGTTTCGGCAGGATGCGCGCCGTCGTGAAGTGGATGAATTTGAGTTCGGCCATCGGGTTGGCCGGGATCAGATCCAGCTTACGGGCCTGCCGGAAAGCCACCGCTAGCATTCGATACAACTGCTGGACGTACGACAGCGACAACTCTTCCTGAGCCGGCCACATCAGCAGCTTGTCCAGAGTCTGGGCGTTGACGTCGCGAATCAGCAGATCATCCAGACGCGGCTTGAGCTGGCAACTGATGGCAGACTTGCCGGCTGAGCGCCGCTTGGCCGAGAGCGCGCGGGAGCGGGCCATGCGATCGCCAAACCAGTCCAGCAGTTCGCCGACGGTAACCCAACCAGAAACACTGGCAGCGCCATCGGCCGCCACTCGCAGGCGCACGGCCGGCAAGGCCGCAATAACTTGCTTCGTGGAAAGATCAGGAAAGCCGCCGATGCGGTGCCACTGGCGTTTACTCAGCAGGTACCAAGACCCGCGCACACGATTCTTCGCATAACGGAAGTGCAACGCCGGGTGACTGGCATCACGCAGATCGCGCACATGCTCAAGCTTCGCGTTGCGCTGAATTTCGGCGTCTGACAGTTTTACGGTCAGGGTCTTGATCAGAGCGTTCAATCAGTCGCCTCCGTTTGGGCGAGACGGTCAACCACCTCGAACGTTGTCGGCCACATCCGCGCGCCATACCGATTGGCCATGGCCTCGTCGGCGAACAACGCCAATGCATGGTCTGGGGTGCTGCTTAGGTCCATTTTGTAAGAGCAGCAGAACACCGCGAAGCGGTAGGTGGACGGATCGGGAACAGCGAGCCGCTGAGAGTCCATCAGAACGATTCCTTTTTTCGGTAACGGTTGGCCAGGCTGGTGACCTTCTCCGGCTGCTCGACAGCCTCCGGCTTCCACCCGGCAGCAAGGTTTTCAAAACGGTTGTACTGCCCAAGAAATGCCGTGCGGACCGTGCCCATCTCGATGTCGCGGCCCTTGCCGATGATGATTTCGGCAATGCCCTTGGCTTCGGTGTTTTCGTGATAGACCTCGTCGCGATACACGAACAAGATCACGTCNGCGTCCTGCTCGATGGCGCCTGACTCCCTCAAGTCCGANGGGATTGGCCGCTTGTTGGGGCGCTCTTCGCATTTGCGGGAGAGTTGGCTCAGCAGCACNACGGGAATGCCCANCTCCTTGGCGAGCAGNTTGCAACCGCGACTGATGCTGCTGACNTCTTCGGTCCGGTTGCCGCCCTCGCCCTCCAGCAGCTGCAGGTAATCGATCATCAGCAGGTCGAGGCCGTAACGCATCTTGTGGCGGCG
>Ga0065714_10002789_pt1 | contig 12200 bp, 11 predicted proteins | sample MisRhiReplicate2_FD_59101 | JGI IMG/M metagenome (GOLD analysis project Ga0065714, IMG submission 59101) | Miscanthus rhizosphere microbial communities from Kellogg Biological Station, MSU, sample Rhizosphere Soil Replicate 2: eDNA_1 v2... | ecosystem: Host-associated > Plants > Roots >... | reverse complement strand
CACTGCTCAACAGCAGTTCGCTCCTGCTCGGTACAGGTTCCGTTAAAATATTTTTCCAGTAGGTGATGGTTCATACTACTATTGTTACCAAAACGGAACGCAGCACCAAACAAAAAAAAGAAGTTTCTAGTTTTGATGGCTTAAAGTGCTGTCAATCAGATAAAAAAAATGGAAGGGTGACGCTACAAAAAAGTATGAAGTTTTTTCCTGATGCACTTTAATGCACTTCCAATATGATATTCAACCATACCCAAAGATATGTTCATTTTTTCAGAGATCTGCTTGTGACTCATGGCATGATTCCGGCTCAGCAAAAATATTTCCCTGCTCGGTTCGGGGAGGGTATTGCAGAATTTAGAGAAATAAGCATTAAGTTCTTTAAATTCCATTTGTATGGCCGGATGCTCATTGTTCACCGCTTCTGTAGATAAATCTGTGATTTCCAGCCTAGCCCTGTTTTTATTACGCATAAAATTGAAGGCCTTTAATTTGGCAGCGCCATGCAGGTATTTGGAAATGTCCTGTATAGCTATGGTCTCTCTGCGTTTCCAAATGGAAAAGAAAATATCCTGAGCCAATTCCTCTGAATCGATTTCAGAACCAGTATACTTCAAACAAATATGATACACACTATTCCAATATTTTTGAAACAGTTCATTAAGTATCCGCTCATCAATAAAAGTGCAAGCCTCTAAATTTGCACCATTAGCATTCGGCATATTGTTTGATTTTGCTCCAAATATAATTATTTAGACTTATTATAAATAATTTTTTTTAAAAACAACGCTTTTTGCCTTGTTTGGGATTATTCCGTATGAGGTCAGGTTCCGCGAAAGAGATGGACAACCCAATTGCCTGAAAGATGGAATCAGGATTTAAGTCGGTTCAAACCTCGAAACCGCAAAATTCGTAGCCGAAAATTATTTAAATAAAACCCGTGTTTATCCATGTAACTATTTTTTACACGGATAAAATGGGACTGGTATTTGGCGGTAACAGTCTGAATTACATAGCTTTGATGGTGTGTCCATTTAATTAATACGCTCATGATTAATAGTGTCATTCCTGTTCCTAAAGAATGTCGGAACTGCGGCGAAGAAATTCTCTACGGCAGAACCGATAAGAAATTTTGTAACGACGCCTGTCGTATTGACTACAACAATAAAGTGAAAATGGAGAGGCGAGGGGAGCATCCTGAGTTTGTTAAAAAGATAGCTAAGATCCTCAGCCACAACTATCAGATTTTGTGAAAGCTGAACACCAATAGCAAGACCATAGTCAGCGAGCAACAGTTAAACGGCCCGACATTTAATTTCAATTACCTAACCAGTTACCATATCACTCAAAAGGGGGATGTTTATCACTTTTGCTTTGCATTTTAGAAGTAATTTCTGTAATTGCAGCTTTCTCAGATTTGAAGAAATCTTGTAGGTCATACATGACAGCTTTAAAATTGCCCAAACTTCCTTTACTTTTTTTGTTTTTGACAAGGTCGACTACGCTCCAACCAAATTCTATAAAATTGATGGTTTCTGCTCGGAGTTCTCCTTGAATCAGCAGATCACACAATGATTGGGGAGTATGGAATTTTAACTTCCTCCAATTTCCCCAATTTTCTTCCTGTATTCACAAAGTTGTGGGCTTAGGGAATCCAGGATAAACTGATCCTTAATGCTAAAATCTTTTTTGAGCTGTTTCATCGTCACATAATGTTGTGTGTCGATGTGAGCTCGTTTTCGGTTGTGGGTTACTTTGATCTTTACGTTCCACGTTTCATCCTTCCTTTTGTTGTGGGGAAGTACCACTGCGCAAACTGTTGCCATTTTGCATGATTTTTTGCCATTGAATTTTAGTAGCACATTAGTAGCACAAATTCAATCAAATTCAACAAGAAAACTTGTTTAGTTGGAATGAACCTATCGAAAGACAAACATGGAAAATTCGGGAAATATAGCGTTTAAAACGGAAAAAGCCCAATTTCGTTATGAAATTGAGCTTTTCTAAGTAGTGGTATGGGCCGGGATCGAACCGGCGACACATGGATTTTCAGTACTTGTGTCTTTTAGGTGTATTCTTTTGATTACTAATAATTTATGGTACATTAAAAATGATATCCTAAATTATTTCTAAATAATAAGCCCGAACTAGTCGGGCTTAAATCGGATTAACAGGGCAGCAACTCCCTTTGATGTTAATCGCAACAACTTTGCAAATATAGTGGATTTGATTTCAAAACCTTATAATATCATAATTTGCATTTATGCTGGGATACCATTGTTCATTATTTGGATACCAAGTGTAGTTTCCTTGTATACTTAACCGGCCAATATCTATTCGAGCTGATGGACCAAAACCAAGAGCACCAATCTGAGGATTATAATTGCTGGCAATTTGAAGGCGTAGTCCAAATTTATTCGGATCGTGGTCAAATCCTATGTAATTTACTTTCCCAATTTTTATGAAAGGGTTATCTGAAGTTATTGATAGGAGGGTTTGCTCTTTTCCTAAAAACCATTTTTTCTTATAGCCTAATGCAGCAGTCAATCCTATAGATCCATTTATGTCGGCAATAGCAGCATTTGTATCGTATGGTGGGGTAAACTTTAAATTTAAGCCGTTACCAGCCCATGTGTAGAATTTTCTTTTTGTAGAGTCCAGCTCTTCTTTGAGTTGTATGTTCTTTGCTACTAATGTAGCATTGACTACCATAATTTCTTTTAGTTGCTGATCCCTTATATCAAGAGCCAAAGCAGCAGTATCAATAACACCCTTGATATCTGTATTTTTACTGCCAATATCTGCTGGAGCATGATTATCAGTCACATCAAAAAGGACTGTTTCCGTTCCTTTCTCATTTACCTTTCTGTTAATCTCTTCTGCTTCAGTAATAACCTGCTTCTGTTGAATTTCGGCCTTCTTTTTAAATGAACTTATTTCTTTTTTTGCATTTAGTAATTCGATAGTGAGCCAGGTTAGTCCAATGGCCAAAACTATCATAATTAAATAGAACTTTAGATTTTTCATTTTTATTTACCTCCAATAATTTGTTTGGCTTTATCGCCTAATTTTTCCCTAATAGTACTATCCAGAACTTTTTTTTCAATTGCTTGCTGAATGTTTATACCTCTACTGATTAAGAGAGCATTTGTTAGTGCATCTTGTGATGCTTTGTATTGTTGATTCTCTATTCTCAATCTTGCATTCTCAGTCTTATAAGCGTTTGATTCAACAAATTCCTTGTATACGAAATAAATGATCAGTAAAAAACAGATACCATATACAGGATACTTTACAAATTGTTGAAATGAGAATGGGGCTTTTGGTAGTTCCTGCATTATTATTTAGATTGATATGGTTTAAGCCTGCTGAGCCATGACTTTAAAAATTGGGCTTGGCTACCCTTAGCAATTGATCTGTAGAAAATTTCACGAGCACCGTTAAACTTGTCATGTGTTATTTCAGCGTCTAGCCTATTTACAGCAGCTAATGTTTGTGGTCCTATTTTACCATCCTGAATAGTTCCAACTGCTTTTTGTAAAAACTTAGCAGCCCTACCAGTACCAGAATTTACCCCAAAATCATATACGGTGTTCGCCAATTGCTGATCATGGAACTGATCTAATTTATTAACATCCCAAAAATTAGATTTCCAAAAAGAAATTTCTTTGTCATGTAATGAAGGGTCAATGCGTCCGTACTTATTTATAATCGCAGCTGTTCTGCCATACTTTAATTTAATCGCATCGATTACCTTCCATCCACTCCATGTTGGAAAATTATTACGACTAATACCGGCCCAAGTTTCCCCACCAGTATCAGCTGGATTATTTGCATATAATCCTTCATTAACGCTTGTAATTTTATATGCTACTTCAAACTTTGCCATAACCAACACAAAATTAAATGTATTGGTATCTAATAGATGCCACAGGAAATTAGCAAATCAAGTTATGATCTGTTCTTTACTTAGTTTTTGTTAAAAATGTGATGATTATGGGTTTAATTTATCTGGTGGTAATACCCATATATTGAGTAGGATATGAATTTACTCTAGTGTAAGCCCTGAAATTGATTCGCTTAATGTTTTGAGTTTATCTAAAGCGTTCTCAGCATCCTTTTTAGTAAATGGTCGTTCACCGCTTAACTTTTTGTACAGATAAATTTCAGCGTTTTTGTTTTTTGGCCACATCTTCTTTGCTACGTGAGAAACATTGACTGTTTTGCTTTGCAGGAATTCTTTAACTGTCATGAATCAAAAGTATAAAAATATTTGTACATAAAAAAATATACAAAATTATTTGAAATGTATATAAAAATATATACATTTGATCGTTGGCAATTTAGCCACAATCATTAGAATCAAAAAAATAGCAATATGAAAACTTTAGCAATCTCATCATTTTTACTAGCAGTATTAGCTTTAACTTTATCGTTAACTAGTTGTACAAAGGAAAGTCCTGTTCCTGAGAAAAACACCGTTACTTACGCTGTTGAGGGGCAAAATGTAAACGTAACGGTAGCTCCTTTGATGCCTAGATACTACACTCTAGTACCTAAAAAATGGAATTATAGCGTTTCTATTTATTCGGGTACAACTGCATATCTAGAGGTTAAATTATCAGATTTGGGATCACCTCAAAAAATAAAGGCCGCTATATTAATTAACGGCCGTGTGGTTAAAGAAATAAATGAAATCATCAGTTACAACGAAACAAAAGTAATTTCCTATAAGATGCCTTAATAGGCATCTTATAGATTTTTTACTATAATACTCTGCTATAATCGACAATAATACCCTGCCAAACTGTAAAGGTTATCATTCTTAAATCAGCATCCCTAAATTGCGCAACCCCTGTCCATCCCGGACGCATTGCCTCAAGTGTTCCTGGTTTGGCTACATTAACAATAGTCCCATAACCGGTTATAGAGGTTGGTTCGCCAATGTTTAAAGAACCCCAATTAGGGATATTCATTTTCACAGCTTTTAAACCGTTATTGTCTATTACTGTTTGATTACTGAAACTATCATCCTCACCAAAACTTAATTTGCCACCAGTACTGATAGCGACCCCTTTTTTACTTAACGTCATGAAGCCGTTTCCATCAGTTTTACTTCCAAATAATATTCCTGCTGCTAAGTTGGCATAGGTATAATAGGTTGTACCACCACTTACATATGACCTAATGTAGTTTTTTGGATAAGCTGGGCCAACAGGTGGTGTTGTAGTATCATAATAACCAACAATAGCACTATCATCGTCTATCTCTAATACCTGACCCGTTGCATCATAAAATATTTGATTGTTTTCCGAAGCAAGAATTTCCATTCTTTTGCCACTTGGAGCGGTTTTCAAGTTCGGGCTGATCAGGTTTGTAATGGTAGCGGCCTCTGCAAGCAGTAAGCCCGTTGCAATACTATCAAATTGAGCTCCAAATGCATTCCATTTACTTGTGTTTGTTGGTAAAACTCCACTGAATGAACTAGCATCAACGCGAGTAGTGTACCATAAACCACCATATTTAACAGCCTCTATTCGTTTATCAGTGCCGACATAAGTTCTGGTATTGTTGTAGTCTCCTGAATTTGTTATAAATGGCCCCTGCTTTCCATCTTGGCCGTCTATTCCGTTAGTACCATCAGAACCATCTGCACCGTTAGTACCATCCTGACCATTAAATCTTACCGGTGTGCTCCAGTTTGCAACTAATGCTCCAGCAGCTGTTTTTATCGCGCTTGTAATCCACATGTATTCTGCAATTCCGATGCTAGGCTGACTTGTTGTCCAACCTGAAGGATTTGGAGTGTTTGAAACAATTGCAGGTGGAGCAGTTGTGCTGCCATTTTTTGCAAATCTGAATTCCGTGTAATTACCATCAACACCGTTACTACCATCAGTTCCATTATTGCCATTTGTGCCTGAAATCCTTACACCAGCTGACCATGTTCCTATTATCGTACCATTTGCTAAAAATTCAGCTTTTCTCATCCATAAGTATTGGCCAATGGCTACTGCTGGAGGGGCATCTTGCCATCCTGTTGTTGGAGCCGTGGTAAGTGAACTGTTAACAGAAAATTCATAGTCTGTATATTTTCCGTCTATACCTGGATCTCCTTCTTCTCCCACGATTCTAAAGGCTGCTGACCATGCTCCCAAACCGGTGCGTGAACGCGCAAATAAATCTCCCGAAGTAAAAGTATCATGCCACAACGTTGTGCCGTTAACAGAGTATTGGAATTGAACACTATTGCCATCTATGCCATCATTTCCTTTTTGCGCTGAAATTGTCCAGTAAGGACCTTCAGCAGGAGTCACATTGAAAATTGGTGTAGGATAAATGTAAACCCATGTTGATCCGTTATAGGTAACCGTATCACCTTTGTAATATGTTGTAGTATTTATATATGCGCCTCTGAATAATGTTATGGGTGCTGTGATACCACCAGCATTTTGAGTTAGGCCACCTCGTATAGTTAAGCGATTAGGAGTCGTAACATTCCAGTCTAAACCATTCTGATCATCACCAAGTTTGAAACGACCTTGTGTCATATCAAAGAAGTTCAAACCATCAATAGATTTAAGTATTCCAGCTGTGATCTGATCACCGACAATAAAAGCCATACCTTTTGTAAGTTCATAATTACGGTATCCATCTGTCACCGGAAATAAAACGCCTGTCTGAAGAATGAAAAAGCCAGGCTCACTTTCGACGGTTTTGATATCAGTTGACAAAATCCAAGATCCTACCAAAGTAGTTCTTGAAACTTTTGCATATAGATAATATGTGTTACTAGATACTAGTGTAGTGGAGGAAAATGGCTGCATTTCCCAAACAAAACCAACACCTTCAATTTTCATACTGAAATGCACAAGCTGGCCAGCCGATACTAGAAACGAATTTGGATTGCCCCCAGCGTTGGTATTGAATGCAACATTCTTTAAAGAGAAGTTGGTGTATTTTGCTCCAACAGCTAAATAGAGTGTTTCAATGCTCCCTGGCTTTATTTTTTCAGTATAGTAGTTGCCATCAGGATCAATAACTAAATCACGTAGATTTAGTAGATTAGCACTGTTTCTTCTGGCTAATTCAACTGACCTAAGATCTATTGTTTTAACCTCATGCCTTTCAATTAACTTATCATCCCTTAATCTCTGTTGTTGGGTATAAGTCACAAAGTTTGAAATCACAATTTCAATATTTGTGTCTTTAGAGATCACTTCAGGAAAGTCTAAAGGATAGCTAATTTCAGTGATTCTGATTGTGTCATTAAGTCCAATCCTAGCATCTTTAAAGTTTACACGGTCACCAGGTTGTGGCTCAATGCTATTATCTCTTAAATGGATAGGATCTAAAGTGCCACCATACTCAACACGAGGTACTGAGTTGTCTAAAACATATTGAAGTGTCTTATCACTTACCCTTTGTTCTGATGCAGATACCAATTGAGCTGGCAATTCCATATCAAACAATGTGTATTTGTCGCCTACTGCTGCCTGTGTTGTTTCATTTGGTAGTACAACATTATTTGAGTTAACGAAACCTTTATAGCTTATGGTTTTCGTAGTAGGGTTATAATCAGTGATCACAAATTCCTCACCTGCAAGTCTGCCAGTAGTAAAACCTATTTTAGGGTCAAGGTTTTCGATTATACAATCCTTGATATTGAAATCTAAGGTACTATCAGTTATTGTTGAAACTGGATTACCATAGGTCACACCGGTAACAGTTGCTTCTCGTTCAGGTACAATTGATTCATCGGTAAATTGTCCTTCCTTAATGCCATATAACTCAATGTTGTTAGTATGATAACCTGGGCTAAAGGTTAATTTACGCTTTGATCCTCTATATCCTACAGGCAAATTTCTACTTCCTCCAAATCCGTAAACTTTGGTTACAACATTTTTGTCGCTCACATAGGTTCTAGTAAGGTTATATAAACCCTTGCCCATGCCGTACTCAAATGAAAGGTTCGTGTCTCTTCCTATCTTAGATACCATATTAATAAGCTTGTTGATATCTTCGAATTCGAGTTTAAACGCTTCAGCAATTATGATTATAGCTTCGTGACAGGTAACATTTGAAAATGTGATGTATTTTTTTTCAGTACTGACGATTTCTCCCAATGACCAAGTAGGATCTATCTGGTTAATGTTTGAAATAAATAGCTGCATAAAAAGTAGACAATCGCCATATTCTGTGAATTCAGCTTCATCCAAATGCATGAATAATTTGTCATGCCAAGTATATTTTGGCCCCTCAAAAGTTATATCATAGGTTAGCTGATCATTTGCATTGAGTTCTGGAACAGTGTTGATCTTAAATTTTACGCCTTTAAAAACAGCGTAATCACCTAATTGCACTAATATTGGTTCATATCCATTTAAACCAGTAGCAACAATCTTATGTTGGTTCATTAGCCCATGACTGAAACGCAGGTTTTTACCAAATGGAATTTCGGCTATAATATCACTACCTCTTAAAATTTCTAGTCCCATTATGCCCAAGTAGTTTTTCGTTTAATTACATTAATTAATTTGGTCGTGGTATTATAAGAAAGTGCAAAATCTGATCTATTGATGCTAACATTCGTGATTGCCTTGTCGGATGTTAGAAGTAATGATAAATCATACCATGAAATATTTTTATTTGGCACCGTCGAATAGTCAAGTGTTATCTTAACTGAGTTTCCATTTATAGATTCTGTTTTGGTAACATATTCTTTAAGGTGCTTGTATTCCATGAATTCCTGCATACTCTGGAATAAAACAGTATCGCCTAGTTGGCTCTTAATACTATCTATCCAGCTGTTGAAGTTTGTACCATCCCCAATATCGTGGCTACCAATATTAAAAAAGTCATTAGAACCACTAACGAGATTTGTTAAAGCCGTCCATTGCGCACCTGCATTAGTCCAATTATCACTAAATGTTCTTTTTATCGCGGTATAGGTTTGTTTAGGTATATTCGCAATAGAACCCAGTGCGTTAAATTGACTCGGATACGGTGTTAATCCGTCAAAGGTGCCTTCTGATAAGCCACATAGGTAATTATTATCTCTAGCCAATAACTGATAACCTGCATAATTCGTAGGAACCACCAAGACATTAGTTTTGTACCCATACATTTCCAAAATAAAAGCATCCATTTCCGTGAAATTTTTATCTGGAAAAGTCCAATTTTTTTCTGGTTTAGGGTTATTGCCCGTCGGTTCATGATAATAAGAATGGTTATAAATAGCAAGGCCTAAAGGCTTTAAAGCAATTGCTTGAGCAAAGGTTACTTTGTTTGAAAAAAGGCCACCCGCCCATAGCTCATCATTGTAATTATTTCTAGCATTAAGAGCTAAGCCGAGGCTAAAGTTTTTATTATTGCCACAACCGTCAGTATAAAATGTATTTGATAATTTTTCATAAGCGGTAAGCAATCCTATGCTATCATCATCAAATTCCATGAGAATTGCCTTTGTCTTATTAAATTTCATTTTAGGAAACGCGGATGAAACTGAAGAAGGAGCTGATGCAAAAGTTACAGTTATCTCAATAGAGTCACCCTCTCCTGGATCAACTGGCCCATTAACCACAAAGAATCTTCTACCTTTAATTATTGCCATTACGATACAAGAGTTAAATTAAATCCACGAATGTTATTTACTGGAGTGTTGGTCTGATTAATATTTGACCATGCTTTGATGTATAGATCAACTTGTGGTTGAGGAGTTGTACGCATCGACTGCCAAGTTACACCTGCATCTGTACTACATTCAAAATGGGCTGTAGTTCCATCAAATCTAATACGTCCCTTTGTATTTGGACCAAAAGCAGGTCTTGGATTTGCAAAATTATCATTTGCGGCAACCCATGTCTGAAAACGGCTATTTGCATAGTCCATTGCCAAAGGTGAAGCAGTGCCGGCTGGGCTAGTTGTGTTTCTATCTCCATATGATTCTAAACCCTCATGCAATGTAATCCCTCCATTTAATGCAGCATCTGCTGTAAACTCAACCCATCCTGATCCACCTGCAGGAATCATGTAATTACTTTTAGCTCCTCCAAATGCTGAAGTAGTAGTAAACAAGAATGAGTTGTCAGTTAATACGCCATTATTTACTGGAGTTCTCCATGAAGTTAACGGTATAGTCGATTGAGGTGCTGCTGTAAATGCAACGGTATTAAATAACCACGCTGAAGCATTGCGAACGCCTGCAACAGCTTTATATCTTATCCCAACCTGGCCAGCAGCGATTGCTAAATCTCCTACAGGGAATGGATTAACAGAGTTGGCTACAATAGTTGTTCCTCCGTTTAAAGTTCTTTCTGTATCAGCATTTGTTAAGCCACCGGTATTAGTCCATCCAAAAGTACGGCCACTATTATCCGTAACCGGTGTAATAGGAGCTGAAGGAGTTGGCAATGAAACTGTAAATGCTGGACTGCTTACGTAAGGTGATGGGTTAAATCCGGTCGCAGCCTTAGTTCTGGCTCTATAATAACCTGCTGCTCTAGCAACATTACCAACATCAATTTTGTGTGTGCTACTATTCCATCCTGCAACAGCTGTTAATGCAACATCAGCAGCATTATTTATACTTACAACAATTTCTGCTTCGCCTCTTGCATGAGCTATCGTTAAAGTATCTAGGGCATCATCAGCAGTCATTGTAGGAGCAATTGGTGTAACGTTACCAGCTACATCAGTAGTCTTATTACCAGTCGCATAATTACTACCGTTAAAACCATTTGCGGTGGCTCTAACCCTGTAGAAGTATTGAGTAACCGGGGTTAGTCCTATATCTGTGAATGTTAACAATGAACCGCTGTATATCACAACAGCATCTGCAAATGTGTTTGACGAGGCACGCTCTAAAGTGTAGGTGGTTCCATTTGTAACAGAAGTCCAGTTTACTGGGATGGAATCACCTGTGGCAGTTCCAAAGGAAAGGACAGGCGTAGCAAGTTTCTCTAATGAGTTGTCGATCATCGCTACCAATGTCCCATCACCCCTTAATACTTTGTCAGGTGCCCAATTGGGTAATAACATCAAAACTGCTTTCAGGCTATCAGGTGTTATACCCGCCACACCGTCCTTTAATGTGATCATTTGCTCTTCCGGTGTACCTGTATTTTCAAACTGAGCAGGATTCAATGTTACACCAGGAAGGTTTGTCAATGGAACAATTCCATTAACCATCGTAGGTTTTTTATCTAATTCATCAGCATTATTATTAACTACGGTTTTTATACTGGTTAATTCAGATGCGGATAGTTGTTGTCCTGTTGATTTATCAGGAAATGTAATTTTTTGTGTTGCCATTTTTAAGCAAGATTAAATGGTAAAGTATATGGAAGTGAATTATTTGAAACTGGTTCGGGTAGAACTGTAATTGTCATGTTGTCGCTGGATTGTTTGCCATTACTGTCTACTGCTGTAAAAAAGAAATGATAGACACCTGGAGTATTTAAATCAGCAACTTTAGGTGAAATAGTATTTTCAAGAGTCAATGTTGCCGTCAAACCATTTGGGATGCTGTAATTGTATTCCCATGAATATTGAATAATAGNAGCACCACCTTTCGGGANTGCAGAAGCACCAGNAATCGTTAATTGATTAGTTGGTAGTGTTATTGACTTGTTTCCACCNGCATTTACTACAGGGGGTTGTGGCACACTCGATGGTGGTTCCATTTCCATGAACATAACTTGAAGCTGTAGGTCAACTTTCACGGCTATCATGTCTGGAAATTCTTGTAGACGGGTGAATCTTTTTGCATTCGGAGAATCCAAATAAAAAACAGAGAACGTTTGCTCTAATTCATGAGAATAGAGAAGCTTTGAACCAGGACTTCTTAATAAATTCCATAGTGATAAGTATTTTTCCCAGAATTCTTCTTTGGTTTTAACAACTATATGACCTGATATCGTTACTATTTTGTCCTCAAAAAATCGTTTAGTTAGATCNTACTGCCTTCCATTTTGGCCTTTCCAGTCNAAANAATAGACTTCTTTTGATTTGTATAGCTGCAATANATCATCACTGCCAGATCCAACGGCATAACTGTATCCGGNCCANACATCTAAACCTTCNAAATTATATAGTCCGCTTGCATTCATAGTTAGTCCCTGGTGTTTTTAGGTTGTTTAGTGTTGTTAATTATTTGATCAAGCTTGTCCGTAATCCCATCAGTGTTGTTTGCTGATCTCAGT
>Ga0065714_10065177_pt1 | contig 12217 bp, 13 predicted proteins | sample MisRhiReplicate2_FD_59101 | JGI IMG/M metagenome (GOLD analysis project Ga0065714, IMG submission 59101) | Miscanthus rhizosphere microbial communities from Kellogg Biological Station, MSU, sample Rhizosphere Soil Replicate 2: eDNA_1 v2... | ecosystem: Host-associated > Plants > Roots >... | reverse complement strand
AAAAAGGATGAGCTTAAAACCCATCCTAATTATTTATATTTTTTAAAAAAGATTACTCAAGCTGAGTTCCAAGATATTCCCATTCCTGCAAAGCCGCATCAAGATCTTCTTTCGTTTTATTGTATTTTTCTAGAGTTTCCTCAGAAGGATTTTCTGTAGTAAAAGTAGCTTCCATTTTTTCGATGGTTATTTCCAGTTCAGAAATTTTCTCTTCTACTTTTTTGATTTTATTCTGAATATTTTTTTGCTCTTTGCTTACGATTACAGTAGATTTAATTTCAGCTTTGGCTTGTTTTTCTTCTGCTTTTGCCTTTTCTACAATCTTCGCATCCTCATCATGAAGCTTTGCTTTTTCTGCAGAAATCTCTCTAATCGACTCTTTTTGTCTGAATTCAAGATATTCATTCACACTTCCTAAAAATTCTTTCATTCTTCCGTCACGGAACTCGTAAATTTTGTCACAAAGCCCTTGAAGGAATTCCCTGTCGTGAGAAATCACAATCAAAGTTCCTTCAAATTTCTGTAAAGCCAGTTTGATAATCTCCTTAGACTGAATATCAAGGTGATTGGTAGGCTCATCCATAATCAATGTATTGAAAGGACGAAGCAACAGTTTACAAAGCGCCAAACGGTTTCTTTCTCCTCCGGAAAGTACTTTTGTTTTTTTATTCACCGCTTCACCCTGAAATAAGAAAGATCCCAGCAAATCTCTTACTCTCGGTCTGGTTTCTTCAGTTGCAGAATCTTCTGCTTCTTCCAAAACGGTTTTATTTGGAGTTAAAACTTCCTCCTGATTTTGAGCAAAATATCCGATATTCACGTTGTGACCTAAGTTCCAAGAACCAGAATGATCTTTAATATCTCCCGCAAGAATTTTCGCTAAAGTCGTTTTACCTTGTCCGTTTTGTCCAAGAAGAGCAATTCTGTCGCCTCGCTGAACAATGAAATCTACCTCATCAAAAATCTGTTTTTTACCGTAAGCTTTCCCTAAATGTTCTGCTTCGAAAATTACTTTTCCGGGAACAACAGATTGTTGGAAACGAATATTGAATTTAGAAACGTCTTCGTTATCAACCTCAATACGGTCGATTTTATCTAATTTTTTAATAAGCGACTGTGCAAAAGATGCTTTGGTAGCACTCGCACGGAACTTATTAATGTTATCTTCCATTTGCTTGATCTCCGCATCCTGATTCTTTTTAGCCTGAATCAGTTTTTCACGGCGCTCTTCGCGCATGACCAAATATTTAGTGTAATTGGTTTTGTAATCGTCTACTTTCCTGTTATTTACATCAAAAGTTCGGTTACAAACCGCTGTCATAAACTGTTTATCGTGACTTACCAAAACGATTGCTCCGGGATAATCTTTCAAAAAGTTTTCGAGCCAGATAATGGATTCCATATCCAGGTGATTGGTAGGCTCATCGAGAAGCATCAAATCATTTTTTTGAAGAAGCAGTTTTGCCAATTCAATTCTCATTCTCCAGCCTCCGGAAAATTCATCCGTTATTTTTTGGAAATCGTCGGCTTTAAAACCTAAACCAAACAAAACTTTCTCAATATCACCTTCCAGATTATAAGCGTCATGATGCATCAAAAGATCATTCAGCTCGGTCATTTTATTGATGATATCGGTGTAGGCATCACTTTCGTAGTCGGTTCTTGTTGCCAACTGATGATTGACTTCCTCCAATTCATTTTTCCATGCATTAATCTGCTCAAAAGCCTGCATCGTTTCGTCCCAAACGGTTCTTCCTTTCACAAAATCAAGATCCTGCTTTAAGAAACCGATGGTGATATTTCCCTCCGGAACTACAATTCCTTCATAAAAAGTAATTTCTTTGGAAAGCATTTTCAACAAAGTGGATTTCCCCGCTCCGTTTTTACCAACCAAACCAATTTTATCATCCTTTTTAATGGTGAAATTAACGTTTTGAAACAAGTAGTTTCCCGAATGATGTAAGCCTAAACCTTGAACCGAAAGCATCTTTATGAATAATTAATGATGAATAATGTGTACTGTATATTTTTCGGGTGCAAAAATACGGAAAATAAAGGACTTTAAATTTAATAATTCCTGACAGTCACATGAAAACAACTTTGTTGTCGCTCTTTAATGTAAAAAATACGCCCTGCATTGGCATAATACTTTAAAACTTTTTCCAGGGCAACCTCCATTTTTGGGTCTGGTCTTAGTTTATTATTAAATCTCACATAAGAAATATCGAAAGAATTACCATAATTGTGTGAGCTGATTCCGAGTGATGCATTTGTATTAACTTTTCGTAATCTGCATTGATCTTCCAACGTTCTGGTAATGGAAGAAACAGTAAAAGTGTGCCCTTTTGTTTCTTTACTGAATCTCGCTCCCATTTTTTCTAAAGTAGCTTTAGCTTTTGAAACCAAATAAGGTCTGCTGTAATCGAGCTTCTGAACTTTATACCCTTTTCCTGTCTTTTTTACGCTGTGAAATTTACCCTTATTAATATATTTCTGAACCTGAGAAGTATTTTTGAGAATATTTACATTAAAGCTTTTTGAAGCATCTAAATGAGGTTTGTAAAGCGCAGTCGGTTCTACTTTTAAAACTTCGGTAAGATCATAGCAAGGAAGCGTTTTCTTTGAAGCCTGACCGTAAACAAGCTGATGAAATGCCAATGGAATGATGTACAAAAACTTCCTCATAGAAACTATTTTGAAAATTTAAATTTGAAAATTGCAGATTTTGTTATTGCCAAAGATATTAATTTAATAAAACGACATAAAAATTTATGAGTAGAAATTTAATAAACAATTTCAAACAACAATAAATTAAAAACAAAAAAGCAAACCAATTAATGAAAACATTTCATTTTATTAACTATAATGCTGAATAATTAATTTTTGTACATTCGCTTTACAATTTAAAATACATAAAAAGATGATTTCAAAAACTTCAAAATTTGTGGCAGAAATGCTCGGTACTATGGTACTTGTTCTAATGGGATGCGGGAGCGCAGTAATTGCAGGCGCAGATGGCACTACAGGAGTAGGACTTCTGGGAATTTCTTTCGCATTCGGTTTAAGCGTAGTCGCAATGGCTTACGCAATCGGACACATTTCGGGATGTCATATCAATCCCGCAATCTCAATTGCAATGGTTGCAGCCGGAAGAATGAAAATGAATGAGGCAATCAGATACATTATTGCACAGATCATTGGTGCAATCATCGGAGCCGGAATTCTTTATGTGATTTTCACAAATCATCCTGGTGCAGAAATGAAGGAATGGGCTTTAGGTTCTAATGGTTGGGGAACCGGATATCTGGACGCTTATAATACTACGGCAGCTTTTGTAGCAGAATTTGTTTTCACTTTTATTTTCCTGATGGTGATTTTAGGATCAACTTCTACGAAAAATATCAATGGAGGCTTCGCAGGTTTAGCGATTGGTTTTTCTTTGGTTTTGATTCACATTGTAGGAATTAAAGTTACCGGAGTTTCTGTAAACCCTGCAAGAAGTATTGGTCCGGCAATTTTCGCAGGTGGCGCAGCACTTTCACAATTATGGTTATTTGTTGTTGCTCCTGTTTTAGGCGGGGTTGCAGCAGCTTTCACTTATAATTTATTAATGGAAAGACCTGAACAGGCAAAATAATTACAACTACATATCAAAACAAAATCCTGTCTTATGGCAGGATTTTTCTATTTCAGTTTCTTTATTTCAAAAGGATTTTTAAAAATAAGCTCTTCATGCTTTCCTTTGATTTCCATTTTTCGCTGAAGTAAATTTAAAGCCATTTTCCGGATGAAAAGATCTTTGTCATTCAGCTTCCAATAAGAATCTTCATGTACTTTTTTGGGTTGACGGATGAGATAAAACTCCGTTTCCCAATTGTCTACATTGTGATAAAATTCAATAATTCCGCAATGTTCCGGAATTTGAGTATGCTCAATCATTCCCATCGGAAGCAAAAAGCTGAACGAATTGCATGGATAGTCGCCACAACATATTTTGTCATGCTTCAGAAATTTCTCGCCGGTTTTAGCATTGATGTATGACTTTTTAAAATCATTTTTGAAATCACTTTTTGAAAGTTTAATTTCAATTTCGTGACTGAAACCTTCAAAATCAATAATCAAAATATCTGCTTCCCAATCTGAATGGAAATGGTTACTGAGAACAATTTCCTTTTCAAAATCGCAATTTGCATGAATGTAAGCGTGAACAAGCTCTTCTATCTTTAACACTTTTAATACTTTAATTTTAACGCAAAGTTCTTTTAACTAACTAACAAGCTACATCCGCGAATATCTGAATGATCAATTCTTCCTAAGACCTGAAATTTCTTTTCATCATCAGTCAGCAATTTACCTAAATCCTGAGTTGCTATAAACGAACACGAATGAATATTTGCCAAATCGACAATGTTGATCGCCCCCGTTCTTCCTGCCTGTTCGTATCCGAAAGGATCTTCGGCATTTCTGATCAGAACCCTCATCCAGTTTGGACATTCGTAAATATTTTCACCTAAAGAATATGCCTGCGAAAGCAATTCTGTCATAGAATATTCTGAGTATATTTTTTCAGTTTTAAAACCATTCTGAAGAATTTTTAAAAGTTCATCTTTTGTCATTTCTTCTTTCCGGCCTTTCATTCCACCAGTTTCTATAACAGTTAATGTGTCTGAAATTTCGAAAGAGTTTGAGTTACAATAATCAAGAAAATCTAACAGAGCAAATGAAACTCCGAAGAGAATGACTTTTTTGTCTTTTAAATTTTGTAAAAGCTGAAATAAATCTTCATGATTGTAAAGAAAATAACCGTTTTCAGGTTTACCAGATTTCTTCATCAAATAATCAACCATGTAGATCAGTGAAGAATTTTTTTTCTCAAGATAACTAGGAAGCAGCCCTAAAAAAATAAAGTCTTCAGGTTTTCCGATAAACTGCTCGAAACTTTTATAGATGCTTTCCTGATAAATATTTTCGTTTGCAATAAAATGTTTAGATAAATTCATCTGCGTTGTACCTGAACTTTGAAAATACAGATTAGCCGAAATATTTTTATCCAAAATCTGATGATTTTTAAACATTTCAATCGGCAAAAACGGAATTTTATCTAACGAATTTATTTTCTCAACATCAAGATTCAGATAATCAACAAATTTTCTGTAGACCTCAATATTTTTGTATTGATAGCGAAAAGTTGTCAGTGCCACATCCAGAAATTCCTGCTCGGTTTTTATGTCAAATATGCTTTTCAATTTTTTAAATATTTTTTAAAGCTTTATTGATTCATTCTGAATCATTTAGCAACTATAAATGAAAACTTCACGGTTTTTTAATATTAAAACTAAAAAATTGGTCAGGTTATTGCAAATCAATCTGCGGAATATGGATTAGAAATAACAGCCGTAGAAACTGTTATTCGGAAATTACCTCTTCGGAGGTAATTTTTTTTATTTCTGTTCGAAAGTTTTCAGTTCAAAATCTTTCTGAAAAACTCCGTATGTGAAATAAGAAATCCAGTCTCCGAGATTGATGTATTTTGAATCCGGATTCAAATTCAAAACCATCGGCAAATGCCTGTGACCATAAATAAAGTAATCGATTTTCTCTGTTTTTAGTTTTTCTTTTGAATAAATAATCAAAAATTCCTTATCCTCCCCTAAAAAAGCTTTGTCCTCATCTCCCGAAATCATCTTGTTTTTCTGTGAAAGATACAAAGCCACTTTCATCGCAATATCAGGATGAAGCCATTTGAAAAACCATTGCGCAACAGGATTTGTAAAGACTTTTTTCATCCTCTTGTATCCTTTGTCACCCGGTCCCAAACCGTCACCATGAGCCAGAAGAAACTGTTTTCCGGCAATCTCAAAATATTGTTTTTTGTAAAAAACAGTGCAACCAATTTCCTCTTCCAAATAATCTTTCATCCAAAGATCATGATTTCCCACAAAAAAATAAACATGAACGCCGCTGTCTTTTAATTCAGCTATTTTTCCAAGAACACGCACATATCCTTTCGGAATCACATGCTTCCATTCATGCCAAAAATCAAACAAATCACCCATCAGAAACAAAACCTGAGCATCTTCTTTGATCTCATTCATCCAGCGGATAAATTTTTCTTCACGAATTTTGCTCTGCTTCGGATCCGGTGCACCAAAATGCTGATCTGATGCAAAGTATACCTTTTTTCTGGGCTCTAAATTAATGGTTGTTTTTAGCACCTTTTTAATTTTAAATTCTGAAAAAATTATTGATTATCGTCTGCAAACCATTCTCCGTAAGAATTTTCCGTTTCGTGAAGCTTTAGATACGCTAAAGAAACATCTGCCGGAAGTTTTGATTTTATCTTTGCAGCAATGGCATACAACATATTTTCACAAGTAGGCTGAAAGTTGCAATAGATCACTTTCTGACCTTTATTCTCTAAATCCTCACCCATTTCTCTGTGCGGAGAAACGCCGTTGATCAAAACTGAATGATCCCAGACATCAACAATTTCTTCTTTCACGATTGCTTTAATATCCCCGAAATCTACCACCATTCCATTCTTGGGATTTTCCAGATCGTTGATTGGTTTTCCTTTTACGGTAACGAAAAGTTTGTAAGAATGTCCGTGCATATTTTTACATTTCCCATCATAATTATATAAAACATGAGCAGTCTCGAATGTAAAAATTTTTGTAATACGTATCATGGTACAAAGATAGAGAAATTGATTAGAAAATTTAGACTCAGACAAAATGCTTATGTATTGAAATTTTCATTAAATTTATCTTCAAAGAAACACAAATGATTTTAGATTTATTTTTCCCGAATCGTTGCATTCATTGCAACAGGATTATTGATTCCGATGCTTTGGTTTGCAATATTTGTTTTGAACACATTCACTTTACCCATTTTGAATATCCTGAAGAAAACAATCTTAAAGAAAAATGTAAATTGCTATTTCCCGTGGAGAATGCTTACGCCTTGATGCAGTTTGAAAAAGAGAATCTGAGCAGAAAGATCATTCACGAATTAAAATATAAAAGCAGAGAGAAAACCGGAAAAATCCTCGCTGATTGGGTAACAGAACGATTGGATTTTAAAAACGGAAAACCTGATTTATTGGTGAGCGTTCCGCTGCATCCGAAGAAGAAAAAGGAAAGAGGTTACAATCAGCTTCACCTTTTCACAAAAACTTTGTCAGATTTTTATAAAATTCCGTACGATCATGATTTGATCAAAAGAAATCATTATTCTAAAGCCCAGGCTTTGAAAGATAAAAAAAATCGCCTGGAAACCATAAATACTTTTTCACTTACAAAAGAAATTTCCGGAAAACACATTCTGCTGATTGATGATGTTTTTACCACAGGAAATACACTTTCAACGATTGCATGGGAAATTTTAAACTCAAGAAACAATAAGGTAAGTGTTTTGGTGATGGCGATGGACGAGTAAATTTATGAGTTAACCGAATATTTGTCTAACAAAAATTTTAATTCTTTATTTTCAGATGTTTTTGCTAATTTTCCGGTAAACTAATTAGTTATGGAAAACCTTATTTTATTGCACGGAGCTCTAGGTCACAGTGATATTTTTAATCCTTATTTAGAAAAACTTTCAACCTATTTCAACATTCATACTCCTCTATTTTCCGGACATGGAAATATCAGTTTACCTGAAACCGGAATTACCATTGAAAAATACACACAAGAATTAGCTGAATTTATTGAAAAAGAAAATCTGCAGGACGTTCATATTTTCGGGCACAGTATGGGAGGTTACGTTGCGCTTTGTTATGCTTTGGAAAATCCTTCAGCTGTAAAATCGATCATGACTTTAGGAACAAAATTTGACTGGACGGAAGAACAGGCCCTGAAAGAAAGTAGAATGCTAAATCCTGATGTTATTATTGAAAAAATCCCCAATTATGCCGAACAATTAGAAAATCAGCACGGCAGTCAATGGAAACAACTACTTCCCGCAATTGCTGAAATGATGATTTCTTTAGGTAAAAATCCACCTCTGAAAAGTGATAATTTATCTACACTTGATATTCCCGTTCAGATCATGATCGGAGACAAAGATAACATGGTAAGTCTGGAAGAAAGCATCAATGTTTATAAGACAATTCCGTATGCAAAATTAGCCGTACTTCCTGACACGAAACATCCTATGGAAAAAGTACGAACAAATTTAGTATTTGATTTAATGAAAGATTTCTGGAATATACCTTAATTATCTTTGAAGTTTTTCCCCATAACTCAAGTCTCCGGCATCGCCCAAACCTGGCGTGATGTAACCTTTTGAAGTTAAATTTTCATCAATGGCTCCCACCCATATTTTTGCTTGTGGATAAGCTTTTTCAATAGTTTCCACACCTTGCTTGGATGCAATTGCTGCAACAATGTGAAGCTGAGAAGGAGTTCCGTTGGTCAGCAAATCTTTTATGGCTTCAATTAAAGAAGCTCCTGTTGCCAACATTGGGTCTGCAACAATTAATGGTCTTCCATCAATATTAGGGCAGGTTAAATAATCTTGTTTTATAGAAAAATAATCGTTGGCATCATGCTTTCTGTAAGCCGCCACAAAACCGCAGTCTGCTTTGTCAAAGTAATTTAAAATCCCTTCAAACAAAGGAACTCCCGCACGCAAAATCGTTGTAATCACTGGCTGAACGGCAATTTCCTGAACTTTTATAGTATCTAAAGGTGTCTGAATTTCAATTTCCTTTGTTTCTAAATCTTTAGAGATTTCAAAAGCTGCAATTTCTCCTATGCGTTCCATATTTCTGCGGAATCTCATTCGGTCATGCTGAATTTCTACATTTCGAAGCTCGTTAATCCATACATTAACTAAAGAAAAAGTTTTAGATAGCTCTACGGTCATAATTTGATTATTCTGATAACAAAACTATGAAATATAAAATAAAATCCCTCTCAGAAATTTACTGAGAGGGATTTTATGATTTTAAACCTTTATATCTTCGGCTATTTCTGTCTGAAATACACTTCAATCGGAACTCCGGTGAAGCCGAATTCTTTTCTAAGTTGATTTTCTGTAAACCTTTTATACGGTTCTTTTACATACTGAGGCAAGTTACAGAAAAATACAAATTGTGGCGATGGTGTCGGAAGCTGTACACAATATTTAATCTTGATAAACTTTCCTTTGTTGGCAGGTGGTGGTGTGCGTTCGAAGATAGGAAGCATTACTTCATTTAATTTTGAAGTTTTGATCTTCTTCTTGCGGTCTTCATAAACAACCATTGCCATTTCAACTGCTTTTAAAATTCTCTGTTTCGTCAAAGCTGAAACAAAAAGAATCGGAATATCGCTGAACTGACCGATTTTATCTCTGATTGATTTTTCGAAATCTCTTACGGTATTTGTTGTTTTATCTTCAACCAAATCCCATTTGTTGACAACGATCACAATTCCTTTTCTGTTTTTCTGAGCAAGACCGAAGATATTCATATCCTGAGATTCCCATCCTAAAGTCGCATCAACCATAATGATCACGACATCAGAAAATTCGATTGAACGGATAGACCTCATTACAGAATAAAATTCCAAATCTTCATTTACTTTAGACTTACGACGCATTCCTGCAGTGTCGACCAAAACAAACTCGTGTCCGAATTTATTGTAAAGCGTCTGAATACTGTCTCTTGTAGTACCGGCAACATCGGTTACGATATTTCTGTCCGCATCAAGCAAAGCATTCGTCAAAGTAGATTTCCCTACGTTTGGACGACCTGCAATAGTGATTTTCGGCAGACCTTCGAACGGATCTTTATAATCTGTAGTTGGAAAATCATTAACTACATCATCAAGAATCTCACCTGTTCCAGAGCCTGTAGCAGATGATAATGTATAATATTTTTCGATTCCTAACTGATAAAATTCCGTAGCAGCCAATTCTTCTTTAGCAGAATCTACTTTATTAATAACAATATAAACCGGTTTTTTTGCTCTTCTCAACATCTCATGAATCTCGTAGTCTGTGTCTGTAAGACCTTCTTCTACGTTCATCATGAAAATAATTGACGTCGCTTCGTCAATCGCTAGCTGTACCTGTTTTGAAATTTCTTCCTGAAAAACATCTTCGCTGTTTACTTCATAACCACCTGTATCAATGACGGTGAAGTCTACCCCATTCCAGTCAGATTTTCCGTAATGACGGTCTCTAGTAACTCCGGAAGTCGAGTCTACAATAGCTTCTCTTCTTTCTAGTAAACGATTAAAAAGTGTGGATTTTCCTACGTTGGGACGCCCAACGATTGCAACAATATTTGACATAAAAAATGTTTAATAACCCATGAGATTGCACTCAGGATCAGATTATCAATGAGTTACTCCAACTATTGGAGCCCAATTTTTTGCAAAGATAAGGTTTATTATTTAGAAATCTAAAAGCGTTTTTTTCCAAATATCTAATTCACAAATCTATACTCAATATTTTTTCATAAATTTATAGCTAGGCATGAGATCTGGTTTAATCAATATCCAACTTATTAATTTAGTTATGAAAAAAATACTTATTATATTGCTGGTTGCGTTTGTCATCATTCAGTTTTTTCCTATCGACAAAACCAATCCTCCTGTAAACAAAGGAATGGATTTTTTGAGAATTAAAAACACTCCGGAAAATATCGCAAAGACCATCAATACTTCGTGCTATGATTGTCATTCAAATGAAACGAAATATCCCTGGTATTCCAGCATTGCTCCGTCTTCCTGGTTTTTAAAGAACAATATCAACGAAGGCAGAAAGCATTTAAATTTCTCTACGTTTGCAATGTATGAACCTAAAAGACAAATACACAAAATGGAAGAATGTATTGAAATGATTGAAAAGAAAGAAATGCCTTTAGAATCATATTACATCGGACATCAAGATGCTAAACTAACTGATCAGCAAAGGAAAGAACTTGTTACTTATTTTAAGAAACAAATAGAAGATACCAAGATAAAAATGCAATAAAAAAACATCATGCAGGAAAACTGGAGCGATCAACATATCGTATTTTTTGACGGTGAGTGTGGCGTCTGTAATTTTTGGGTTCAATGGATTCTGGAAAGGGATAAAAACGACCAATTTATGTTTGCTTCTCTGCAATCAGAATTCGGGCAAAATTTCTTGTCTGAAAGAGGTCTTGAAACAAAACAGTTTAACACAATGTACCTCTGGAAGCCCAAAAGCTATTACCTGTCAAAATCTGAGGCAGTTCTAAAAATTGCAAATTTACTCGGCGGAATTTATAAATTTTCGGCAGTCGGAAAAATTATTCCTTCTTTTTTTAGAGATAAAGTTTATGATAAAATTTCGGAAAACAGGATGAAACTTGCAAATCAGAAATGTTATTTGCCGACACCTCATCAGAGAAAAAAATTTATTGAGATTTAATTTTTTTACTAAATAATTAACCGTAGAGTTTGTCATTCCGAAGGAATCTAAATTATATTTAAATTACGATACTGAAATCCCTCCGGAACGACAAACATTATTATAAACAAAGGAGAGCAAATCGCTCTCCTTTTTCAATTATTGATTTAATGACCAAACTGTATAGCTGTTTGGCGCACATTGAATTTTCACCCATTTGTCTCCCTGAGTTGTAGGATACCAAGATGAATGACCTGTAAAGTCTTTGATTTGCTGACTCGCCCAGTTTGTCTGGATCCATCTTTCCTGCCAATTTGAAGAACTGTTGATATATACAACCAATCCAGGGTTTCCGTTGTAGCCATTTCTTCTTGCGATATACTCATCATTATCGGTATAAAGAATAGAAGTATTTCCTGTTGCTTTGTTATTGTGAATCCAGATCAGGTTATTTAGTCTTTCTTTATTTAACCATTCTTCGTAATCTCTGTAAAAAATTGTAGGATAACCTTCATGAGTTAAAATATACGCATAAGCCAGATTTTTATTATTAATGATATCCGTATCATGATTGGCTACGAATGTCACAGCTTTGTAAGGATTTCTTTTCCACATCATATCATCATTCAGAGCATTCAGATTTCCGTTATCAAAAGCTTCATCCATTTTGTAGTAAGCAGCAAAATCAAATACAGAACTGTTTGCATTATTTGCCCACCATTCCAGAGTATTCACATTAGAATCCCATAATTCTCCGACAGAAAAGCCCCCGATATTAGAATTCCAGGTATTGACAACCCAAGGTCCGAAACCTTTTACGTAGTCAAATCTCCAACCGTCAAATTTCATT
>Ga0065714_10065174_pt1 | contig 12226 bp, 11 predicted proteins | sample MisRhiReplicate2_FD_59101 | JGI IMG/M metagenome (GOLD analysis project Ga0065714, IMG submission 59101) | Miscanthus rhizosphere microbial communities from Kellogg Biological Station, MSU, sample Rhizosphere Soil Replicate 2: eDNA_1 v2... | ecosystem: Host-associated > Plants > Roots >... | reverse complement strand
TAAAATTTAATATTGAAAGAAGTATGGATGAAATTTACAACTTTACTGAAAAAACATGATTATTATCGACAAAATTGTACTGAACGTCCCATTTTTGAGATTTAGAAATTTCTTTTATAATTGCCAATCCTAAGCCGCTGCCGCTGTTACTGGTAGATAATTTAGAAAATCTTTTAAATAAAAGATCCTCATTCAGCTTTTGCACTCCGGAATTGGCTACAGAAAAGACTGCATTATTTAAGCTTATAGAAATAGAACCATTACCTGCGGTATGGCGAATTGCATTCAGAAGCAAATTATTGATCAGAATTTCTGTCAGACTTGTATTACCGTTTACAGTAGTATTTTGCAATGCATTAATCTGCAAAGTAATGTTTTTCTGATCAAGATGTTCCTGAAGATTTTCTATGCTTTGTCTTACCAATTCGTCAAAATTGATGATCTCAGATTGATCAAACTGGCTGTTTTCAATTTTTGCAAGAAGCAAAAGATTTTGATTTATTCTTGCACTGCGGGAAAGTGCTTTGTTCATATCTTCAGCAATGTTGTACTGCTTTTCGGTAAGGTCAGCGTTTTGCATCAACAGATCGAGCTTATTTTTCAGGATTGCAAGAGGTGTCTGCAATTCGTGTGATGCATTTTCTGTGAATTCTTTCTGCGTTTTGTAAACCGACACGTTATGGGCAATAAGTTTTCTTAAAGATTGATTGAGTTCTTCAAATTCTGTGGTGTCTGTATTTTCAAATTCAATGTGCGTTTGTGTGTTAAGATTGAAATTTTTAAGCCTATCTAATGTATTTCTAAAAGGTTTCCAAATCGTTTTGGATAATCTTCTGTTCAGAATAAATAAGCCTGTTACAATTAAAATAAAAAATAAAAGAGTAATGATTCCGATAATCATTATTGTTCCCTGTGTTTCCTCAATATTGGTTTCTATGGTAAAAAGATAAGGCTCGTTTTTAATATAAATCACTTTTTTGAGACATCGGTAGCGTTCTATTTTCTTGTCGGCAGAAAAAGGTTTATACTTTTCGGTCGTAAAAATTAAATCTTTTTTTAAATTGTTATACGGCAGTTTTATAATGTTTGTTCCCGGTTGAATCTGATTCCAAAGACTGATGTTTCGTTGTATTTCTTCGTCGGAAATTTTCATCCGATTAAATTCATATGATGTTTTTTCTGCAACAATTTCATTATGTTCATCAAGCTCATCTTGCCAGATTGTATCCACCATAAAGTAATAAACAGGTATACTGATTATTAGAACAATCAGTACAAAAATTAAAAAAGGCTTTGTTGTTTTACTTAATAATGGTTTCATTCATATTATAGGCTTTCCCACTTATAACCTGTTCCATAGACTGTTTTCAGATAATGATCACAACCGGCATCGTACAGTTTTTTCTTCAGGTTTTTTACGTGAGCATATACAAAATCGTGGTTTTCTAGCATATCTGCAAAGTCTCCTGAAAGATGTTCTGCCAAAGTACTTTTAGAAATCACCCTGTTTTTATTACCGATGAAATATACTAATAAATCAAATTCTTTTTTGGTTAAAGCAATGATTTCGTTACTGACGGAAACTGTTTTTGCCAAAAGATCAATCTGCAACTCGTTTTGAGTCACCACATTGGTGTTGCTGAACTGCTTTCTGCGGATTACAGAATAGATACGAGCGGCTAATTCAGAAAGATGAAAAGGCTTTGTCAGATAATCATCTGCACCAATCTGCAATCCTTTAATCTTGTCGTCGAGTGCATTTTTTGCAGAGATGATGATTACACCATCCTGCTTTTGTTCTTTTTTAAGTTCTTCTAAAATTTTCAGACCGTTTCCGTCCGGCAAAGTAATATCCAGCAAAATACAATCATACTGAAACACTTCAATCTTTCCCATCGCTTCACTAAATGTTGAAGCAAATTCACATAGATAGTTTTCTTCCGAAAGATATTCCGCAATACTTTTCGCAAGCTCGACTTCGTCTTCTATAATCAGGATTTTCATCAATACTTATTTGTTTAATGATCTGATGGAACATAAATGGTTCATTCTGCTAATTTATAGATCAATTCTGAAAAAATTTTGAATTAATAATTTTAAAATTCAATAAGCTATTAATTTGAATACTCTTTTAAAAGCTGTCTGTAGCTCATCAGAATTGTTGATTTTGAGATAAATCCTATAAACTCATTGTTGTCAGAGATGACAGGCAGATTCCAGACTCCTGTATCATCAAATGCCTGAATAATTTCTAAGGGATCATTTTTAAGATAAATCACTGCAGGCGGAGCTTTCATAAGTTTAGAAATACTGAGTTCTTCTTTATCTTTATTTAAAAGCAAAGGACGAAGGTCGTCCATCGTTAAAATTCCTTTCAAAATATTCTGATCATCTACGACGGCAAAAGTATTTTTCTTACCGTTCACAATCAAATCATAAAGGTCGGTAATGGGTGCATCATATTTGATGACCTGCGAATCTCTGTCAATCAGTTCATTGGTGCGTAATGAAGAAAGAAGATTTTTATCATGCTCATGTGTAAAGATTTTTCCCTGATCTGCCAAAGCCTTCAGCTCCGGAGAAATACCGGAAAACCATCTCGCCATAAGATAAGAAATCACCGATACAATCATCAAAGGAATAAAAAGATCATACCCGAAACTCGATTCTGCAATCAGAAATATAGCGGTAAGAGGTGCATACAATACTCCGCTCATCGCTCCTGCCATTCCTACCAGAACGAGATTGGTTACAGGAACGTCTTCAAAGCCTATCTGCTTACAGATCATCGCAAACAAGAAACCAAGTGTTCCTCCCGCAAAAAGTGAAGGTGCAAAGTTTCCGCCATTTCCCCCACTGAAAATGGTAATTGAGGTTGCAAAAACTTTTAAAAGACAGATTAAAATTAAAAATATAATGACCGTCCAGTTTCCGATTTCGAAATATCTGAAAAGACTGTTCTGAATAATGTAATTGGCGTTTCCGTTGGTAAAAGCTTTTACCGTTTCATATCCTTCACCAAAAAGAGGTGGGAAAAGTACACAAAGTAAAGACAAAGCTGCACCACCAATAACTGCTCTTCGTAATCGAGATACGTTCATGCTTTTGATAAAATGCTCAACTTTTTGGGAAACAACGACAAAATATCGTGCATACAAACCCGTCATAATTCCAAGAATCAGATAATATGGGATATTATGATAGTTGAATGATTCCCGTGCATGGAATCTGAAAAGAATATCTTCCTGAAGCAAAATTCTGGATAAGAGACTTCCGCAAACCGCAGCAACAACCAAAGGAATAAAGTCTGAAAACACAACACCTGTAAGAAGGATCTCAAAAGCAAACATAATTCCTGCAATCGGTGCGTTGAATGCAGAGGCGACACCCGCTGTAGCTCCTGCTGCAAGTAAAAGTGTACGTTCTTTATAACCCAATCTGTAAGTCTGTGCATAATTAGAACCTATGGCAGCTCCGGTTACAGCAATCGGACTTTCCAGACCTGCAGATCCTCCAAGACCAACCGTAACAGCACTCTGAACGATCTGTGAATACATTTTTACTGATGAAACGATGCTTGAGTTTTGGGCAATTTCGTAGAGAATAGCTCCGATTCCTTTTCTATCCTGCCCCTTAAATAAAGTAAGAACAATACTTGTGGTAAGTACAATCCCTAAAAAAGGAAATATGATATAGAAAAGAATCTGATATTCAAAATGAACTTTGCTGATCAGATAATGAATCTGATGAACAAGTGTTTTCAGAAGTACACCTGCCAAACCTGCAGTGCATCCCACAAGAATACCAGAAAGAATCAAAAACTGACTTCGGCTGAGCCTGTTGTTGAGCCAATGCAGAATGATCTCGTAACTACGGACTTTTTTAATACCAAATTGCTGAAAATCTCTCTTAAACTTCAGAAAATTAAGGTATTTTTTTTTATTTTGAATCTTCACCGATTTAAATATTTAAAGATATTACAGGGAATAACGTCCAGAACTTTATTCACAAGAACCTTTATCTTGATTAATAAAATTTAATAAGGATCAATTGTTTCACAATTTAACTGTAATTTTTTACAATTTCCTTTATCAAATCAAAATACGAATGTCTACAAATATAAGGAAAATAGTCTGGTTATCACTTGTTGCGAGCCTCAATAAACCTTAAGTCGGTACTTGAAATATAATGGAAATTTATTTTAAAATAAATAAATACTTTGCTGTAAACTTAAAATCCTGATTATTTAAAATATTTATATCTAAATTTCATCATTGAATAAAATTTTTCTGAACGCTTCAGAAGCAAGATGCACCTGTACCGACCAGTCGTCTGCAGCATCACTTCCTGCATCATCAGAAATATATTTCAGACACAAAAACGGAATATTTTCTTGTCTTGCAATCAGAGCGAGCGGATAAGCTTCCATATCGATCACGTTGTATTCTGTGTTGATATGATTCGTCTCAAAACTGTCGCCGCTTCCGCAGATTCCTTCTTTCAGACTATCCATTTTCAATCCGTTTTCTAAAATGATCGGAATATCAGATAATGGAGTTTCAAATTTTTTAAAACCAATACCTCTTGCATCCATATCACGCTGGATAAATTGTGTACAACAGATAATTTCACCTTTATGAAAACCAATTCCGCCTGCAGAACCGAGATTGATGATCAGTTTTGGTTTGTTTTTTTGAATTGCTTTTGTAAGTTCAATAGCAGCATTTACTTTGCCGATGCCTGTTATCAGTTTATTGGTGTGATCAAATACTTTTCCGGCTTCGGAATCTAAGGCAAAAACAAAAAGTGTATCTTGAATCGAAAATGATATTTCGCTGTTTATTTTTATCATTGTTAATTAAAATAAGTTGAATTAAATGCTGCAACCGTCTGTATCACAAGATGTATTACCATCATTTTTACTTTTGAAAGGCTGAACGGTTTCGTTATAAGTTTTCGTCAAAGCTTCCTGAAAAAGTTCTGTTGGTTGCGCTCCTGAAACTGCATATTTACCATTTAAAATAAAGAAAGGAACCCCAGAAACACCGTTATTTCGGGCTTCTAGAATATCCTGATTAATATCATAATCAAATTGCTCTGAACTAAGAGTTTGTTGTGCTTCTTCTGGATCGATTCCTAACTTCTGAGCTAAAGACACTAAAACTTCAATATTTCCCACATTTTCACCATTCAGAAAATGAGCCGTGAATAATTCTTCTTCCATTTCTGAAGATTTATGATGTTTTTTAGCCAAATGAAGGAGTTTGTGTGCGAGAAAAGTATTGGTAATCAAAGCTTTTTCAAAATTAAAATCAATTCCGGAAGCTTTTCCCATTTGTACAACTTGTGCGGTCATCTGTTTTGCCTGCTCTTCGGGGAGACCTTTCTTTTCTCTGAAATATTCTGCAGTGGTTTTTGTTTCTGTAGGATCTAAAGTCGGATCAAGCTGGAAACTCTTCCACTCTACTTCTACTTCATCTTTAAATGGCAATTTTTCAAGAGCCTGTTCAAAATTTTTCTTTCCTATATAACAAAACGGGCACATCACATCTGACCAGATTTCTATTTTCATTATTTTGATTTTAAAATTTAAAGATATTTATTTCAAAAGGAAAACTCATCCATTTTTAAGAATTTATTCTCCCATGATCTGCTTTTCTGCTAAACAGGATATGAGCCGCTAAAGCTAAAAATCCCATGATTGTTCCGACTGTACAAACTCCTTCCCACTGTGCATATTGCCAAGCTATGGAAGCCAGCCACGTTCCCAATGATCCTCCAATGAAATAGGAAACCATGTAAACGGTGTTTAAACGGTTAACTGCATTGGTTTTTAATAAGAAATAATTGGTCTGATTCATGATATGGCTTGACTGTACTCCTAAATCAATCAAAATCACACCAACGATCAATCCCCAATACGTATTTCCTGCAAAATAAGTAAATCCCCAACTTCCGATTAGGATTAGCAAGGCAAAAAGTATAATTTTATTTAAGCTGATAATTTTCTGTAATTTTCCAACTTTTGCGGCTGCCAAAGCACCTACAGCTCCTGCCAAACCGAAACTTCCTACCACAGAAGCTCCCACTTCGAAAGGTGGTCTTTCCATATGAAAAACCAACGTTGTAAATAGTGCACACATCGATCCGAAAGCCATTGCACCACGAAACGATGCCAACTGTAATACAGGCTGTGTTCTTGCTAAACTCACCACAGAACGCATCAGTTCTATATAAGTTCCTTTAAAATTCGGATGCAGTATAGGCAACATTTTATAAACAAAAAGCCAGATCAAAAGCATTAGTCCCGCAGCAATTCCATACATAGTTCTCCATCCCCACAACTCTCCTACTATTCCGCCGACAAATCTTGAAAGCAATATTCCTAAAAGTAAACCTGAAACTACCAATCCGATATTTCCTGATTTTTCATCTTCCGAAGAAAGTTCCGCAGCGATCGGTACAAAAAGTTGAGGAATAACGGAAGTAGTTCCGATCAATAAACTTGCTGCATACAACATCCAGAGTTCTGTAGCAAGAGCCATCCAGACCAATGCTCCGAATACCAAAAGCAGATCGATCAGAATTAGTTTCTTACGCATGAATTTGTCTCCCAAAGGGACAATGATAAGTAATCCGAAAGCATATCCCAACTGCGTAAGCACAGATATTTTACCCGCTGCAGTTTCGGAAATATGAAGATCTTTAGAAATAAGCCCTAATAAAGGCTGATTATAATAATTATTGGCAACGACGAGTCCGGAAATAACCGCCATAAGCCAGACCACGGTTTTTGAAATGCGTGAATGAGATACAATAGGCATTGAAAGTTTTATTTGAAATTTCTGTGAATGCAAAAACTCCGTAAAGGTATAGATTGTATGAGGATTTTCCCTGATTGAATTATGAAGAAAGATAAAATCTATGGGATAATCTCATTATTATAAATCCTATATTTGGCTAAAATTATTTTAAAATTATAACTACAAATGATCGTAAACAAAACTGTTCTGCCTTTCTTTTTATTTCTTTGTATGAATACATTTGCTCAACATAAGGAAAGCTGGTCTGCAAAAATTGACAGTTTAATTCAAACTAAACAGCCTACAACTTTCAACGGTGTTATTCTGATAACTAAAAAGGGAAAACCACAATACTCAAAAGCTTTCGGATTAAAAAATCTTAAAACAAAATTACCTTTGACAATGAATGATCAATTTGAAATCATGTCAAATTCAAAGCAAATTACCTCTGTTTTGCTTTTAAAAGAGGTTGAAAAAGGGAAAGTCGATTTAGGTTCACCCATCAAAAAATATTTACCTTATTTAAAGCAATCGTGGGCAGATTCTGTGACAGTTCATCAGCTTTTAAATCATACACATGGAATTTCAGATATTGAGAAACCATTGTTATTCAAACCCGGAACTGATTTCAAATATGGAAATTTATCAAATATTCTTTTAGGAAAAATCATCGAAAAAAGTTCAGGTAAAACCTATAGTGAAGCTGCAGACGAATTGTTTAAGAATTCTAAAATGAAAAATACGTTTTGCTTTTCAAAAGATAACAAAAGAAATCTGGTAAGTGGTCATATGATCACTGAAAATGATTTTAAAGTTGTTGACAGTTCATTTATTACTGAAGAAAATTTACCTGCCGACGGAATAATAACCACAGCAAAAGATCTTGCAATCTGGAATGACAATCTTCATAAAGGCAAAATTTTAAGTCATAAAATGTACAAAAAGATGAGTACAGAATCTGCAAAATCTCAGCATGACGTTTTTGGTAAAGAAAAAATGGGCTATGGTTACAATATCAGAATTGCAGAAAATATCGGTATAAAATATTTAGGTCATACAGGATTGGGAGATGGTTTTTCTTCATTAAATATTTACATTCTGAAATCTGATATTAGTCTGATTATTCTGGAAAATCAAATGAATGAAAACAGCGAACTATTTTATTATTTTGAAACCCTAATTAAAGATATTGTTCTTAGAAGTGAATTGGTAGATACTCTCAATTAAATGACTTTCTAAATTCCAAAGGCGAAACATCAGTTTTTGCTTTAAACAATTTACTGAAAGACTGAGAATGTTCGAATCCTAATTCATAAGCAATTTCACTTATGGAAAGTTCGGTTGTTGAGAGTTTTTCTTTGGCAATTTCAATTACTTTTTCGTGAATATGCTGTTGCGTAGTTTGTCCGGTCAAAGTTTTCAGCAGACTTCGCATATATTGCGGCGACATATTCAATTCATCTGAAAGAAACTGAACGCTCGGCAAGCCTTTTTCCTTAAAATCATCTCTTTCAAAATAATCATTAAGTAAAGCTTCTAATTTTTCCAAAAATTGATGGTGCGCTTTATGACGGGTAATAAACTGTCGCTGATAAAACCGTTCGGAATAATTGAGAAGTGTTTCTAATTGAGAAATGATAATATTCTGACTGAATTTATCAATATTCGTCTGATATTCCTGCTTGATATTTTCAGTAATCTGCTGGATTTTTATTTCTTCATCTTCGGATAAAAAAAGTGCTTCGTTCACCGAATAATCAAAAAATTCATATTTCCTGATTGCACTTGCCATGGGTGTGTTCCAAAGAAAATCCGGATGAATCATCATCATCCATCCGGAAGGGTTTTTGCCATGCTCTTCCCGTATAACGCTTAAGATCTGATGAGGCGCCATACAAAACATCACACCTTCATCAAAATCATAATCCTGCTGCCCATATCTGTATTTATGATTCATATCTCTTTTGACAGAGATCATATAGAAATCAAATATTAAACTCTGCTTTCCACTTTCCAGAGCAGGAGCCATATCTTCAAAGTTGATCACACTGATCAGCGGATGTTTCGGCTTCGGCAAACCTCTCAACGTATGAAATTGAGAAATGGTTTTTATTCTTATCGGCGTGTCAGACATTGGTTTAATATTTAATCAAATTTAATGAATATAAAGGTACAGATTATTGTGGCTCAGGGAAATAAACATCACCTTTCAAATCTTCCATTAAAGTTGGATGTTGCGGTTCCCAACCTAAAAGTGATTTTGTATGTTCACTTGAGGTTAAATTATTAAGCTTTGCAAAATGGGCAAACCAACCGAAATGTTCTGTTGCTTCATCATTTGTAAGAGAAACAACTGGAACATCTAATCTTTCTGCGATAAATGCTGCGATATCTTTAAATGGAATTCCCTGTTCTGCAACGGCGTGATATCTTGTTCCGCTTTCGAAGGGTTTTTCCAAAGCTAACCTGTATAATTTCGCAGCATCCAATTTGTGAACTGCAGGCCAAAAGTTATCACCGTCATTGATCACGGCCGATTTGCCTTTTTCTTTTGCAATTCTTATCAATGTCGGAACAAAACCAATGATATCACCTTTACCGTGAACCGATGGTGACAATCTGATAACCGCAACTTTCACACCTTTTGCAGCAATAGCATCTGCTGCATTTTCCGTTGCTATTCTTGGATGCGGGTTTACTGAACGGTCTGTTTCTATTGTAAGCCCGTCTTTGGAAAAAAGTGCAGTTCCTGAAGTAATAAGAAACGGTTTATTACTTCCTATCAAAGCTTCACCAATTGCTTCAATCACTTGTCCGTCAAGTTGACACATTTCCTCGAATCTTGTAAAATCGTGAACAAATCCTAAATGAATCACAGCGTCTGAAATTGAAGCTCCGGATTTCAAGCTTTCAAAATTGTTAAGATCTCCACGGTGTGCTTCTGCCCCGGCTCCCATTAGTTTGTTTGCTGATTCTTCCGAACGTGCCAATCCCAACACCTGGTGACCATTGGCTAATAATTCCTGAACTACGGCTGTTCCTACGAAACCTGTAGCACCTGTAACAAATACTTTCATTTTGATATTTTTTTGAGATAATTTAATGAAGCAAAGTTCAGATTTCACTTTTGTACTCTTGTAGCCGAAAAGTATTTTCTTGTAGCCGAAAAATTTAATTAAATGATTTCCTGAATTCCAGAGGAGAAATGTCAGTCTTAGCTTTAAATAATTTACTAAAAGACTGAGAATGTTCAAACCCCAATTCATAGGCAATTTCACTTACGGAAAGATCAGTTGTAGAAAGTTTTTCTTTCGCTTTTTCGATCAGCTTTTCGTGAATATGTTGTTGTGTCGTTTGTCCTGTTAATTGTTTTAATAAACTTCCGAGATAATTGGTTGAAATATTGAGCTGTTCGGCGATGTAATTGGCGGTTGGTAATCCCTTATCAATCACATTATCATTAAAATAATCTTCAAGAATTATTTCTAATTTCTCTAAAATTTGATGACTTCCTTTTTTTCTTGTAATGAATTGTCGTTGATAAAACCTTTCACAATAATTTAAAATAACTTCGATCTGTGAAATGATAATGTTTTGAGTAAATTGATCGATTCCCGACTGATATTCTTTTTCAATACCTTTAAAAAGTCCGATCAGAGTTTCTTCTTCTTTTTCAGAAAGGAATAAAGCTTCATTCACATCATAACCGAAGAATTTATAATTATTAATGGTTTTTGCCAAAGGTGTATTCCAAATAAAATCGGGATGAAAAGCCAGTAAATAGCCGGAAGGTTTCACATCATATTTACTGATAATCATTTTTACCACTTGTCTTGGTGCGATGAAACACATCAGACCTTCGTCAAAATCATATTGACTTTGTCCATAGTGAAGCTTGCCCTGAATATCTCTTTTAAAACCCATAAAATACAGATCCTGAACCCAGCTGATTTCCGATTCTTCAATCTGATATTCTACTAAGCTGTAATCTACAAGACTTATAAGAGGATGTTGGGGTTTAGGCAATCCTGAAATTCTGTGAAGTTCAGAGATTGAGTCGATGGTATATAATTTCCTGTTATTCATTTGTTGATATTTATTATTTTTCGGTCAAATGCAATTCGCGTATCATAAATTGGTGTTTGCAAGCAATTTTCGGTAACGCTCATTTCATAATTTAAAAAATTAAAGGCAACAGCAAGAAACTGTTGCCTTTACAAATTTAGTAATCTGTAGATATACTCAATGTTTTGAAATCCGAAATTTCGCTTTGAAGCGCATTTAATTTGTTTCCGGCAATCTGGAAAGCATCAGAACCTAAAACCAAATGAACCGGCGGATTTTCCATTGCTACCAATTCTATCAATGCTACAGCTGCTTTTTCTGGATCGCCCGGCTGATTTCCGTTGATGTCTTTTTCGTGTGCGGTTTGAAGTTGTCTTGCTACAGTGTATTCTTCAATTTCAGTTTTCGGGGTTCTGAGTGAACCTCCAGTTAAGAAATCTGTTCTGAAATATCCAGGATAAACCACTGTTGCATTTACTCCAAATTCTTTAATTTCTGCTGCCAAAGCTTCTGTAAAACCTACAACTGCAAACTTAGTTGCGCAATAGATTCCCCAACCTGCAAATTCTCCGGTAAGTCCGCCAATTGAAGCAATATTGATGATAAATCCGCTTTTCTGTTCTCTTAAATAAGGCATTGTTTTTCTGATAATATTCAGAGAACCGAAAACATTGGTGTCGAAATTTTGACGACTTTCCAGATCTGAAATTTCTTCTAAAGTTCCCAACTGCCCATAACCTGCGTTGTTGACGACAACATCTAATTTTCCGAATTTTTCTACTGTTTTTAAAACTGCTGTTTCAACAGAATTTTCGTCGATCAAATCAACTTCGAGCGGAAGAAACTTTGAATTTTCTTCACTTACAGCTTTCTGAAGTTCAGTAACATTTCTTGAAGTCGCCGCTACGGAATATCCTTCAGCTAATAATCTTTTTACTAAAGTTAAACCTAAACCTTTTGAAGCTCCTGTCACGAACCATACTTTTTTTGTGTCCATTTTTTGATTGTTTTAATTGATTAATTTTACAGTACAAAGTTGAGAAACAACGAAAATTTGGCTGTAACTAAATCAAAGATTGTTGTAGCCAAAACAAAGATTTTAAGTTTTACGATTTTTAAATGTTAAAGAGTTCGGTGAAACCAGCTAAGAAATCAATGACTGATACATCACGTACAATTACAAAGAAAATACGTGATTTTATAAACGGTTGTTCACATCTGAAAATACAAAAAAGATTAAAGTAAATGATGAAATTGAAACGTCTCAATTATTAAACATTCTTGTTTATGAAAATTCCCACCATTCACGGATACATTGATCGCCGGATTTTAATTAATTTTACTGCTGATCCTCAATT
>Ga0065714_10065173_pt1 | contig 12228 bp, 12 predicted proteins | sample MisRhiReplicate2_FD_59101 | JGI IMG/M metagenome (GOLD analysis project Ga0065714, IMG submission 59101) | Miscanthus rhizosphere microbial communities from Kellogg Biological Station, MSU, sample Rhizosphere Soil Replicate 2: eDNA_1 v2... | ecosystem: Host-associated > Plants > Roots >... | reverse complement strand
AAAAACTTTTACTCATTATTACTTTAGCGTTTTCTTCGCTTCAGTTTTTCTCGGCTCAGGACAAAAAAATTGCAGAAGAATGTATGCAGAAAGCTGATTTTAAATGTGCTGAAGAACAGTACACAAAATTGGCAGAAAAAGAGAAGATTCAGAAATTTCAGTCTGAATATTACAATAATTTAGGAACGGCACAAAGACGGTTGGGGAAAATTCCTGCAGCGTTTAAATCTTATGAATCTGCTTTAAAATCAAATCCTCTTTCAGCTTCTGTGTATGCAAACTTAGGATCATTACACAATCAAAAGGGCAGCAAAACCAAAGCGCTGGATTATCTTAACAGTGGTTTGAAAATAGATGATCAGAATGCCGAAATGTATCTTACGCGTTCAAAAGTCTATGAAAATTTAGGTAAAAAAGATTTGGCTGAAAAAGATCTCAATCAAATTCTGACTTTCGCTCCCGACAATATTTTTGCAAGAACGGGTTTGGCGAATCTTAAAAAAAGAAATGGTAATCTTGAAGGTTCTTTAAAAGATTACAACCAACTCCTGTCAGAAAAGCCTGAGTCACTACTTTACAACGGAAGAGCAGATGTTTATCTGAAACTGAAAAAGTACAAGGAAGCCTTAGCAGATGTCAATAAGGCAATTTCAATCGATCCCAAATTTTCACAATCATATGTAGAAAAAGCTATGATTTTATTTGATACTGCTAAAGAAAAAGAAGCTTGCGCAAGTTTAGATAAAGCAGTTGCATTAGGATATGAGAAAGGTGCTCTTGCTGAACAGTATAGGAAATGTGTCAAAAAATAAAAAGTCAATTTTTTAAATAAATTTAAATTCATTCATGTTAAACATTGTTCTTGTAGAACCGGAAATACCCAATAACACAGGCAATATCGGACGATTATGTGTAGGAACGGAAAGTAAATTACATTTAATTCATCCGTTCGGATTTTTGATTGATGATAAAAATCTCAAACGTTCCGGCTTAGATTATTGGGTGCATCTCAATGTTACAGAATATGCAAATGTTGACGAATGGATGAAAGTAATTCCTGACTTATCACGCGTTTTTCTGATGAGTTCTCATGCAGAAAAATCTTACCTTGAAATTAATTTTCAAGATGGTGACTGGTTGGTTTTCGGAAAGGAAAGTGTGGGTTTAAGCAAAGAGGTTTTAGACCAATTTGATAACCATCTAACGATTCCGATGTCTAAGCTGATCAGAAGTTTTAATATTGCCAATTCCGTTGCTTTTGTGGTGGGTGAGGCAAAAAGACAAATTAATCTAAAAATTTAGTTTAAATATTTTTTAATCATTATGATAAGGTTTTCCCTGCAAAATCTGATCAGCACGGTACAACTGTTCAACAATAAATAACCGGATCATCTGGTGTGTAAATGTCATTTTTGAAAGTGACATTTTTTCGTTGGCTCTGTTATAAATTTCATCCGAAAACCCATAAGCGCCACCAATCAGAATATGGATTTTTTTTACTGAAGAATTCATCCAGTTGTCGATTTTCTGAGAAAATTCTCTGCTGGTAAACTGTTTTCCTTTTTCATCCAAAATAGCGACCCAATCATTTTTATCGATGTGATTTTGAAATAATTTGGCTTCTTCCTTTTTCAGTAAATCAGGTGAAAGATTTTTTGCATTTTTAATGTCAGGAATTTCTATAATTTCAAAATTCCAGTGTTTTGGAAGTCGGGTGAGATAATAGCTGATCAGAGAATTGATTTCTTTATCATCTGTTTTCCCGATACAAAGTAGATTGATGCGCATTTTTTAGCTTTAAAAAAGAAAGTTCAAAGATACTTATAATTAAAAAATAAGAGAATTATTTTAAAATCTGTATTTTTACAAGACCAGCACAATCAAGAATGAAGTTTTCTTTTTACTCATTGTTGTTTTTTAGTTTTTCGGGAATGACTTTCTGTCAGGAAGTTAGCGATTCTGCTGAGAAAAAATATCTTCAGAAAGACCTCAATAAAATTTCTCTGGTTGCAGGGGTGAGTTATGTGAATAATTCTTTCGGATTGTATTACGAAGGTCAGACTTTCCTTTTAAAACCAAATGATTCTTTTTACACGGAATTTTTTCTTCGTTACCGATGGGTCGATGCAAGTATCTCATTTGCTCCAAAATTGGTGAGAATCAATAATGATGATGATATCAAAGGTAAAACCAGATATTTTAATTTGGGATTTGCTTTTTTCCTCAATCCGAAACTTCGTCAATACATTAATTATAGCCAGGTGAAAGGTCTGTATTTTGAAAGTACCAAAAGGTTTTTTGAAGCTGTTTTTGATACAGAAGTCGCTAATGAGTTCACTAACGATTATATGCAGTTTCCTGATGCTAAATACCAATCTTTTACAGGTGAAACGAGTTATCTCTGGGTTGGAAATAAAGATAATTACAGAAGTTATACAAATATGACGCATAAGCCATTGAAAAATGATTTTGTGATGATTTCAGGTTTGTTTTATCAATACAATATGATGAAAGATACAGATCGTGTCATTTATCAGGGAATGGAAATCTCTGATTCTTCAAACGATAATTCTGTGACAAAAGATATACGTCTGACTTTTAGAACCGGTGGCGGAATGCAGAAAGTGATTGCTAAAAACTGGTACGCAATCATAGAACTTTATCCGCAGGTCTATTATGCGCATTTAATTGATGAAAATTATAATGAATTCAATATCGGTCTGAATTCTAACACTAGAATAGGATTCGACAACGGAAAATGGTTTTTCGGTGGCGGTGCGCAGCTTAACTGGATTAATAGCAATAATGAAAATTTCTATTCAACCACGAACTGGTTATTTCGATTCGGACTTGGTTTTAGAATAAATTCCCCTAAATTTGTCAATCAACAGTTTGACAGGATTGATCAAATTTTAAAATAAAATGACAAATCGGAAAAGCTAAAATCAGGACAAGTTTTAAATGAGTTTTTTGTAATTAATCTTCTCCTTCTGCATAAAGTTGTTCCAAATACTCCGAAGGTGATATGCCTTTAATATTCTTAAATGCTTTAGTAAATGTACTGTGAGATGCAAAACCGCAAAGAGTTGCCAGGTATGCAATTTTGTAACTTTTGTATTGCGGATTCTCAGAGAGTTGACAAATAATATATTCAATGCGTAATGTTGTAATATAAGTACTGAAATTCATATCCTTATTTTTGTTGATTACTCTTGAAAGGGTTTGTGGACTGATATTCAGATGAACAGCTACTTTAGACATTGTAATATCCGGATCTATAAAAAAAACAGTGTTTTCATATTCCGTTAGTTGTTCCAGTATTTTTTTATGATAAGCATTATCAATCGACGCGTCTTCAGATGATTCTTCTTCCTGGCATTCTGAAAACAATTTGGTTTTACTGTCTAAATCTTGGGAGGAAGCTTCTATTATTTTTTCGAGACTGATTATTTTTTTCTCATTCCGTATTTTTCTGAAAATTAATATGATTAATAATACAGACATCACGGTAAGTGCTAATTTCAGAAAATTTTCTTTTTTTTCATTGCTGCTATAATTATTAGCCCGGTTAATAGCTATGTTGTCAATCTTTTCAAGCTTTTGTAAAAATTTCACTTGAGTTTCAGAATAATATTTAGCCATTTTTACATTGTTTTTTGCCAAAAAAATCGATTTGATGCTATCAAATGATTCATTCAGATATTCAATATTACCTTCACTCTTTAGAGGTTCAATACTTTTTTTGTAATAAACCAATGCACTGTCTTTTTGATTTAATCTTGAATGGATCATTCCGATATTCATATAAGCGACACCTGAAAATTTTCCGTCATCAAATCTTTGTAAGGCGATATGATTATATTTAAGTGCATTTTTTAAATCACCTTTAACCATGTATACATCTCCAAGGTTTACTGCTATACTGTGTCCCAGCCTGAGATTTTTGGATGGTTTTATGCTGTGTAGAATCCGGTATTGATCATCAGCTTTTTTATAATTTTGCATAGAATAGTCATCTTCACCGTTTACTGAATTAATCTTTGCAGTATAAAAATAGAAATACGCTCTTGCCTCATGAAAATTTTCTTTATTGCTCAAAAACATACTTATTCTGTTGCTGTCATCAAGCAGACCTTTTGCCTTAAAAGCATATTTGAGATATGTATATAAATAAGCAGCTTCGCCATAAAGTTTGGTACTGATTACCGGATTTTTTTTCTCAAATGCATGAAGCCTCTTTTCAAGAATCAGAAGATTTGCAATAGCCTTTTTATCTTCTTTAAGTTTGTACCAAGCCCTACCTGTGTAGTAAATTATATGCAGCCTGTCTTCTTCTGAATTTGCTTCATTTAGCAGACGTTCACTTTTTAAAACAAAATCACTTGGAGATTCATTTGAAAGTTTATCGAAATAAAGCTTATTGGAATATAATAAAGTGGCAAGCAGAATGAATAGGCAGGTTAAGACTTTCTTACATATATATTGCATCAGAATACTTTTTTTTAGGTAAAAGTAATGTAATTGTCAGACTTTATCAACGATAATTATGATCTTCCTTGTCATTTTATGTGTTCTGACAAGTATATTTAACTTATTTATTTATCTTTCTGATTATGTTGATTTTATGCTGTTGAAAACTGTAATTTATATGCGGATTTATACTTAATATATATATTTCGACAAAAGAGATATTGAAGAAAATGTAAAATTTCCTGTGTCACTGCAGAGATCCTACTTTTGTATTGTAAAAAAATATTCTATTTCTTAAATGATCCGGTTACACAGTTTATCAATAGTTTATTTTCTCATTTAACATAAACTAATTAAGAAATTAAAATTAAAGTCATGAAGTATAAAATTTTAGTTTTTTCCTGTCTGGTATTTCTACCAATGTTTAAAGCACAACAGGGAAATGTTGGTATTAATACAATAAATCCACGCGTTAAATTGGAGGTTAACGGAACATTCAAATCTACTAAAATCATTACCGGAAACATTCCTTTTGTATCTGCTGCGGAAAAGGACAGATACCTTCTGATGAATCAAAGTACCGTAGATAATAAAATACGGAGAATAGATCCGTCACAGGGAAATTCGACAGGAGTGGCAAGTATAATTACTTATAAACTTAGTAATATTAATCTTGATTGGGTTGAAAACTTCAATACCAAAATTAACTCTACAGATTATTCTCTTATGGTTTTATCTGCATTCTTTAACATCGATGTAGAGGGTGGCAATATTGCTATACCTTCGTACGGTGTAAAAAGTGTTAATAACGAATGGAATCTATATGCTGACTATTCGCAGTTGGCATCTGCTTCTAACGGTACGTGGACGATTGTCTGCGCTGTCTATCCTAAGACATATGTGAAGATTTTTCCTGAAAGAGGTCCGTTTGATTTAAACAATACCTCTACAGGAACAGATAATTCCCCAATTTTACAATAATTAATTATGAAGAAATTTTTATTCCACGCTTTAATGTTATCGACTACTAGTTTTTATGCTCAAGTTGGTATAGGTACAACTACGCCTACAGAAAAATTGGAAATTACAGGAAGTACTGCGATCGCAACGTCTGTGACGGTTGACCCATTGGTATATGTTAATAATGCTTCAGGATTCACCATAGTTGGTACAGATCCCCAATCTACCGTTGTTAATGGGAAAATTATGGCAATTGAAAATCTTTACACTCCACTGATCATTCAGCCTTATTCAATATCTAACGTCTACAGAGATGATTTGAATGATCTTAATCTTAATATATCAACTGAAAAATTCTTTATTACTATTGCCAATTTTGAGGCGATTCCTAGCAACGGGAATAATGGGATTCATACAACATCCAATAATAAAGGTCATTTTTTAATCGACATATTTCAGTCCAATAATATGTGGCATGTTAAGATAGGCTATCCCACTTTAAATACTTTAAGTACATCAGACAGATATACTTACAAATTTGATATTATTCTTTATTCTAAGAGATTTTATAAAAATTTAGGTATAGTAACTTATGATTTACAGGGTAGTAATTCAGGTAGTGCAGCAAATCCACCTTCCGGAATTTAAAAATAAAAATCTATGAAAAATATTTTCTTTGTCTTCATCTTCGCCATCTCAACACTCAACGCTCAGGGAGTTGGCATAGGAACCACCAACCCTACACATAACCTTGAGGTCGTAGGTAATGTGAAGCTCAGTGATGAACTTTATTTCGAAAACCCGGGAGTATATTCGGATGTTGCGTCAAATTCATATTTAATTGTACGTGATAATTCCGATAAGGTACTGAAAAGATACGTTCCGGCAACTGCCGAGTATAGTGCTATAAACAGTACGGTATTTTATATAAAGAACATTAACGCAGGGGGATTGACTGATTTCAATACAGGGATTTCCGCCAATGATTATTATCTTGTTATCGGAGGATTTATTATCAGAGGTGTTAATAATAATTCAAATATCAACATCACTCAGCCTGCTAATACGAATTTAAATGAATTTATCCCTCAATACTCAGCGAGATCTTATATTCAGAACGGAACATGGCATATAAAGTTCACTCCTAATAACAATAGAGTATTTGATCAAAGTCCGGAAATCAGACTAAATGTGAGCGTTTACAGAAGAGATATGTTGACGACAATAAATAATACCATCAACTACAATATGAACGGAGTGACCACGGGAGTTGCATCTGCACCTGCACCTGTTTTACCATGATGATCTATCCAGATATGCATAAACAAATTTATCTGAGAGTCATCCTTAAGAACAAACTTTAATCTTAACATATGAAATGAGGTGAAAAATTTATGATCTAGATTTTAAAATCAAAGCTTATAGCTAAATTTTTATTTGCGTATTAAAGATTAAAAAGTACTATTAAAAACACAAAAACTAAAATATAAGTCTTTAATACAATCATTCAAAGCAAAAATGGGTAACGATTTATTACTAAATTATTACCTGTTTTTGCATTTTACTTCAAAATTATTTACTTATTCATAAAGGGATGTAAAACCATTATTACCGACCCTCTTCACTGTTTTTCCTATCTTTGCTTTAATTAATGTTTTTTTTATAAAAGATGGCAATAAAAGTTCCGGGTTTTCTTTTGAAAGTTCAAGATTTTCTAGATGATATACATATTCCATTATTGGGGATATCACTTTGGCAGTTGTTTCAAATCTATTTTGCAGGTGTTTTCAAAGGGAAAATTGGCAAAAAAGCTGCAGCAATTTCCTGGAGTTTTACATTAAGTTTATTTCCTTTTATCTTGTTTTTGCTTTCAGTATTGCCATATATGCCGCATTATGATAAACTACAGTTTTATATTTTTGAGGTTTTGATGCATAATATTTTCCCTTCTAATATTGAAGGTGATGTAAGAGGTTATATTGAAGATAATATTATTCCCAATATGAAGGGAATCAGTAATTTAACTATTCTTATTGCGCTCGTATTTGCGACTAACGGTACATTTTCTATCATCAATGGTTTTAATGAAAATTCTAAAGAAAAACTTCCTGATGTTAAAGAATTTATCCTTTCATTTTTTATCACGATTGGCTTTGTGACTATCGTATTTTTAGCACTTTTCGGAGTTTATTATTCTGAAGTTGTTCTCAAGCTCTTTACACCGACTTACAATATTTCCTGGCTGGTCAATAACCTCTCGAAGATTATTGGTTTTGTCTCTTTTCCTCTGTTCTTTTTCTTATTGCTGGCTATGTTTTATTGGCTGGGAACAGTGAAAATAATCAGATTCAGGCAGGCAATTCCCGGAGCAATTCTCACAACTGTTTTATTTATTGTGACAACCTATCTGTTTACTCTTTATGTTAAAAATATTGCCCGATACAACGTTTTATACGGTTCCATAGGAAGTATGATTTTACTGATGGTTTGGGTAAATGTGAACGTGTATCTTCTGCTTTTCGGGAATGAACTTAATATGGCTTTGCGAAAGCTGAGAGTTGAAAAACTTTTAGCGGATGAAATTAAGAAAGAAACATCACATTATCAATCAAAAAACGAAGAGCCCAATCTGGATAGTGATGAAGAGCATATAAGGAGTATTATAACCGACATAAAGAAGAAAGATGATAAAAAATAGGTTAATTATAGTTTTTATTTAAAATAGTCTATACTTTTTTAAAGTATACAAATCAATTCAAAATTTGGTAAAGTCTTGATTTAAAAGTGTTGTAAATAAATAATTTTTAAAGGAATTTAAATTCTTACAAATCTAATCTTCTTCATCTTCTGTAATTTTAGACGAACTTAAATTTAAAATAATATAACCGGAAACTGCTGCAATAAAAGAAGCAATCAGGATTGCAAATTTTGCTTCGTCCTGAATCTGAATTTTATCTTTAAATGAAAGCAATGCGATGAAAATTGACATCGTAAAACCTATTCCTGCTAAAAGTCCGACGCCCAACATTTGTTTCCACGATGAGTTTTGAGGAAGTGAACTGATTTTCGATTTAATAGCAATAAAAGAGAAAAGGTTGATTCCGATCAGTTTTCCTAAAACCAAACCGCAGACAATTCCCAATCCTAAACCACTGAAGAGCCCGTCAACCATTCCGTTGGTGAATGTTATATTGGTATTCGTCAATGCAAAAATCGGCATGATGAGAAAGCTCACCGGAAAATGGAGCTGATGTTCCAGTTTTTCTAAAGGTGAAATTTCTGTAGTAGAAATATTTGTAGGAATAGAAAACGCAAGAACAACTCCTGCAATCGTTGCATGAATTCCTGAATGATGCAGAAAATACCAAAGAAGAATACCCGGAATCAGATAAAAAATAATTTTTGTGACTTTTAAATAATTCAGAAGAAACAACAAAACTGATACTCCCAAAGAAAGGAAAATATATAACCAGTGAATTTGATCGGTATAAAAAATAGCAATCACTAAAATTGCTCCCAAATCATCTACAATTGCCAATGCAGCCAAAAATATTTTGATAGAATTCGGAACTTTCTTTCCAAGCATAGAAACAATTGCCAAAGAAAAGGCAATATCTGTTGCCATCGGAATGCCCCAACCGTTGCTGTGCTCTGTTCCATAGTTGAAAGCTGTGTAGATTAGTGCAGGAACAATCATTCCGCCAATTGCTGCAAATATGGGAAGTGATGCATTTTTAAATGATGAAAGTTCGCCTTCAACGACTTCTCTTTTGATTTCAAGGCCCACCAAAAGAAAGAAAATTGCCATCAAACCATCATTAATCCAAATACTTACAGCATATTTTAGATGAAAAAGATTGATACCGATTTTCTGATCCAAAAAATTCTGAAAATTTTCAGCCAAAGAAGAGTTGGCAATTCCAAGTGCCAAAGCGACACAGAGAATCAATAAAATTCCTGATGACTGACTGCTTTCAAAAAATTTTTTAAAATATATGCTTAATTTCATGCTTAAATTCTGATAACTTTAGAAACACCGTCAATATCTTTCAGTTTTTTAAATGTTTCGTCCAGCTGACTTCTGTTTTTTACTTCTAAATTTATATTTCCTACAAAAACTCCATCGTTTGATTCTATCGACATACTTTTCATATCCATTCCCATCGCACCGCTGATTACGGTTGTAATATCGTTGATCATACCCATTCTGTCGAGTCCTTCAATCTCAATTTTGATACGGTTTTTGAAGCTTTCCTCATTCACCCATTTTGCAGGAATGACACGATAATCATATTGTGCTCTCAGGTTGATGGCATTCGGACAATTGTCGCTGTGAACTTTTATGCCTTCTGAAATGGTAATAAAACCAAAAATTTTATCTCCCGGAATTACTGTACAACATTTTGCATAGCTGTAATTCAGTTTTTCTTCGTCTTTTCCAAAAACGATCATGTCAAGGTTGATCTCTTTCGGCTCAATGTAATGCTGGTTTTTAGTTGGTGATTTTCTGAATCTTGAAAGCAGATTATTAAATACGTTTTTACTTTCAATATATTTTCTTAAACTGCTTGCATCCAGTTCATTCGTCTGAAATTTTAAGAATAATTCCTGAGAAGTTTTCAGATTAAAGAACTTCTGAAGCTTATTGATTTCTTCATCATTAAAATTAATCTTGGCATGTCTCAGTTTTCTCTGAAGAATTTCTTTTCCTTCGTCTACCAAAGAGTTTTTCTCAGAATTCAGATAACCTTTGATCTTTGATTTTGCTTTTGAAGTAACCACAAAATCAAGCCAGTCAAACTTTGGTTTTTGATTCTGGGATGAAAGGATGTCGACCTGATCACCATTTTGCAAAACATAAGAAATAGGAACCAGTTTGCCGTTGATTTTTGCTCCCAGACATTTCATTCCCAGATCTGAGTGTACTGAAAATGCAAAATCCAGAGCCGTTGCATTGGTTGGCAAAATTTTAATTTCTCCTTTCGGTGTAAAAACAAAAACTTCTTTTGAATATAAATTAAGTTTAATGTTATCTAAAAGCTCGGAAGTAGAAAGATTCTGTTGCTGTTCAAGCACTTCACGGATTTCCGTTACCCAGTTTTCAAAATTCCTGTCGTCGTTTGTCTGTTTGTAACCTTCTTTGTATTTGTAATGAGCGGCAACACCTTTTTCGGCAATATCGTCCATTCTTTCTGAACGGATCTGAACTTCAATCCATTTTTTATCAGGACCGAGAACCGTTAGATGTAAACTTTCGTAGCCTGTAGAACGAGGTTGAGTAATCCAGTCACGCATTCTTGACGGGTTACTGTGATAAACATCCGTTACGATAGAATATATTTTCCATGCCAGAAATTTTTCGTTTTTGGCATCAGATTTATAAATGATTCTTATTGCGTAATTATCAAAAACCTCTTCGAAAGAAACGCCCTGCTTCAGCATTTTTCTGTAAATTGATGAAATTGCTTTTGCACGACCTTTGATAGTCACATTCAGACCTTCATCATTCAGTCTTTCAGAAACTTCTTTTTTAAATTCTTCAATATAACGCTCTCTGCTTTCTTTGGCGAGTTCTAATTTTTGAGTGATTTCATTAAAAACTTCAGGATTGTTATATTTTAAAGAAAGATCTTCAAGCTCAGATTTAATATTGTACAAACCTAAACGGTGAGCCAATGGAGCATAAATGTATACTGTCTCGGAAGCGATTTTTTTCTGCTTATCGGGAGCCATACTTTCCAATGTTCTCATGTTATGAAGACGGTCGGCAATTTTTATCAAAATCACACGGAAGTCTTCAGAAAGCGTAAGAAGAAGCTTTCTGTAATTTTCAGACTGCACAGAGATATTCTGATGATTCATGATGGAGATCTTCGTCAGTCCATTCACGATTACGGCAATTCTTTCACCGAAAATTTTCTTTAAATCTTCGTAAGTGTAATCAGAATCTTCAATTACATCATGCAATAAAGCGCAGGCTATTGATGTTGCTCCCAAACCGATTTCCTTGGCTACGATTTTTGCAACCGCGATCGGATGATAAATGTAAGGCTCACCAGATTTTCTTCTCTGGTCTTTATGAGCGTCTAATGCAATATCAAAAGCCTTTCGGATGAGCTTGTTGTTTTCTTCATCCAAAGTTCTGTATGTATTAGAAATCAGGTCTTTATACCTCGCTGAGATTTCTTTGTTTTCTTGCTCTAAGTCGTAACTCATTTGTGTAAAAGGCTTTGTTTAAACGAAAATACGAAAAATAAAGCGATTTGTCAATTCCTGCAACCAAAAAATCCGCAGAAAAAAATTCCACGGATTTCGGTTATTAGCTTTAGTTTAATTTTCAGAATTTTACCTCAGAATCCATTCCTGTGTGCTGAGATTTTTTCTTCACATCCGGACTGTTGTGAATTTCGGCTTTGCTTCTTGCGTCGATATATTTTTTTACATTGCTGTACGACGCTTCATTGATGCTCATGTTTTCAAATAAATATGTTTTCAGAACAGAATTCTGATGAAATATATCACGTGCTTTTTGTGACTGTTCGTTATCTTTTATTTCGACACTCGCCATAAACTGTGAGTGATGGTGATCTTCTGTAAGATAAACAATGTAATCAGAGTTTTCAAACCCTGAATTTTCCAGTTCGTTTTCAAGTCGTTTGTAATCACCGTTGCGTTCAAATAATCCTGCTAAAATGCTTGACATAGTAATCTTGTTTTGGTACTTAAAGATAGAAATATTTTTTCTAATAATTAATAGAAATTTAAAATAATTTCCAATTTATTATTTTATCTATAATG
>Ga0065714_10003609_pt1 | contig 12234 bp, 11 predicted proteins | sample MisRhiReplicate2_FD_59101 | JGI IMG/M metagenome (GOLD analysis project Ga0065714, IMG submission 59101) | Miscanthus rhizosphere microbial communities from Kellogg Biological Station, MSU, sample Rhizosphere Soil Replicate 2: eDNA_1 v2... | ecosystem: Host-associated > Plants > Roots >... | reverse complement strand
CTACAAATAAGTCTGGATGCCCGTCGTTATTAAAGTCTGTAACCCGAACACAGCTTTTGCTGCTTAGCATTTTAGGAAGTGCATTAATGGCTTTTCTGAAATTACCTTTGCCATCATTCAGATAAAGGCGGTCTTGAAGGGATGGGGCGTCTGGAGTATAATTATCATAGCCACCACTACACACATAGAGGTCCATGAAGCCATCCTTGTTTGCATCAAAAAACAGGGCATCTACATCTTCACTTTTTACATCAGCAGCAAAAGCTGCCTGTGTTTTTTTGGTGAACTCGCCATTTTTATTTTGAATAAAGAGTGTGCCTGCCTGTCCCTGACTTCCTCCAATGTATATGTCCTCCAATCCATCCCCATTAACATCTGATTTGGACATACATGGGCCCGAGAAAGACAGCGGATTTATGAGTAGTGGCTGTCTTTTAAAGTCATTGATCGATTTTTTTTGCTGTTGAAAGGCTATCGGCGATTTAACTTCTTTAAATATCGCTGGAGGCAGTTGTGGTTTTTTATAGGTTTGCTTTGCGTTTGTTTCTAGGAGCGATAGTTGCTGATTGACTTTTATGTCATGAAGTATTTGCTGTTTTCCACTACTCCAAACCACCCGAAGTGAGTCTACAGTACTGGCTTCTCCCAGACCGAAATGTAAAATAGGGGAAACGCTTGATTGATAACCTCGGGAAGGCATTTGCTCTAGGTATTGTTGCTGGTTTTTATGGTATATCCATACCTTGGCGCCAATTCCAGCGGTATTCTGCTGGGAACCTTGCAGCTTTATTTTTAGAAATTGATTTCCTGCTTTTTTATCGGATTTGTTTTCATAAATAAACGCCGGCAAGTTGATGTTATTTACTACCAAATCCAGGTCCCCGTCATTGTCAAGATCAGCATACGCAGCCCCATTGCTATTTGAAGGCGTGTTTAGTCCCCAGTCATTCACTTTGTTGCTAAAGGTAAGGTTCCCATTATTCTGATAGATGTAGTTATTGACATTGGAAGCGGGCATGGCATGGATCAAATCCAAAAGGTGTTCTTTTATTTGGGTAGGGTCTGTACTGCGCAGGAAATCCCCTTTAAATTTCAGGAAGTCCATATTGGTGTAATCACGCATATAACCATTCGATATAAAGAGGTCTTTCCAGCCATCATTATTGTAATCTGCGAATAGAGGAGCCCAGCTCCAGTCGGTATTGGAAATGCCTGATAATTGACCTGTTTCGCTGAATGTGCCGTTGCCATTGTTTATTTGAAGCATGTTACGCATGTCCTGATAATGGAAGCCCAGGCGCAAACGTAGGTCATTGTATTCATAGTTATCAGGAGAGAAGAGTAGTTTCTGCCTTTTATTATCTTCAGGGAGCATATCTAAAGTAAGGATGTCAGCAAGTCCGTCGTTGTTAATGTCGGCAATATCATTACCCATAGAGTATAAGGAGGTGTGACCGATTTGGGATTGAATTTGATTGGTAAAAGTGCCGTCACCATTGTTTATATACAAATAGTCCGGGGATGAATAATCATTTGAGATGTAGATATCGGGATAACCATCGTTATTTATGTCGCTTACCCCTGCGCCCAAACCATAGGTGAAAGATGAATTGTATAGGCCTGCTTTATCTGATACATCTTCAAATTTTCCTGAATTATTTTTATATAGTTTAACCTTAATTGTTGGGGCAGGCTCTTTTAGAATGATCGGAGCAGAAATGTCATCAAGTGTGGTAAAAACCTTTGGGTTATGATTTAAGAGAAACATATCAAGGTCATTGTCTTTATCGTAATCAAAAAAGACGGCCTGTGTACTATAGGCCGTATCTGCCAGGCCATATTCTGTTGCCTGATCTTTAAAAATGGGAAGGCCTTGGGCATTATTTCCTTGATTTATAAAAAGTGTGTTAGCCCTGTTTCTGGCAGGTAATGCCCCAGAGTAACATTGATAAATATCTAACCTCCCGTCACCATTAACGTCGGCCATGGTAACCCCTGTTTTCCAGGAAAGTCCAATTTCAGTTATGCCTGCCTTATCCGTGATGTCTTCAAATTGCATATTCCCTTTATTGAGGTATAATTTTGCCTTTGTCATATTTCCAGAGAAATAAATATCATCCAATCCGTCGTTATTTAAGTCGCCGATAGCTACGCCTCCACCATTATAGAAATATTGATAAGAAATGATGTTTGCTCTGGCGTTCTCAATGATGGAGTTATTAAAATCGATATGAGTCTGATCAGAAGATAACAGAGAAAATAGCTTGTCTGTGNTGGNNGCTGTGCCCGATTTATGCTCATTATTTACGCAGGCTGATAAAAAGANTAGGCCGAAAAGCGCTACGCTTAGATACGATTTGGAGGCTAAAGAAGACATTTGGTTAGTGGGTTTGGTTTAATTCTTTTTCAAGATAATGACTTTATTTTAATGTATCATGAATTTTACCTAAAATCATGCGAAAGCTTAGGGATGAATATTTCTGTATTGGTTATGAAAATTGAGGCCTGTTGACATCATAACTAAAACATAGCACTATGGCAACCTTAAGCATTCCTCAAAATGGCCAGGCCCTGAAAGGAAAAAACAGAACGCGAAAAGCAGTTCCCTCGGTAGATCTTACGGCAATGGTCGATCTGGCGTTTCTTTTGATTACTTTTTTCATGCTCACTACCTCATTGTCCAAATCACAGGCGATGGACGTGGCCAAACCGCTTACTGATATCCCCCATCAGCCTTATCCAGCGTCAAGAACAATAACTGTCCTTTTGGGTAAGGACAATAGCATTGTCTGGTATAAAGGGGAGATGGAGAAGGCTAGTCCGCGACGGTCTGATTTTAAGTTAATCAGTAATGTTTTAGCTCAAAATAAAATGGAAATAGCCAGGCTCCATGGAAATGACCCGGATAAGTTTATGATTGTTGTGATTAAGCCGACTGAAAAATCGACGTACAAGAATTTTGTGGATGTATTGGATGAAATGAGTATTACAGAGGTAAAATCTTACCTGATTGATGATGATAAATTGCAGCCCCAGGAACGAGGATATATGGAAAGGTTGGGGGCAATGTAGTAAAATAAATAGGGCTATCCAGTGTAACCCAGATAGCCCTATTTAGGTGATTGCTTTATAAGATTATAAAGAAAAGGCAGCTTTTACCTGCTCTACAAAGTCTAATTTCTCCCAAGTGAATAATTCAACTGTAACTGTTTTTTCTTCTCCACCAGGACTTTTAAATGTTTTGGTAACGGTTTCTGGTTTACGACCCATATGGCCATAAGCAGCAGTTTCGCTATAAATAGGGTTTCTTAATTTTAAACGTTGTTCAATAAAGTAAGGACGCATGTCAAATAGCTCTTCAACAATCTTAGCGATTTCGCCGTCTGTTTTATTTACTTTGCTTGTGCCATAAGTATTAATATAGATACCCATTGGCTTTGCAACGCCGATAGCGTAACTTACCTGAACTAAAATTTCTTCAGCTACACCGGCAGCAACAAGGTTTTTAGCAATATGACGGGTTGCATAAGCAGCACTTCTGTCAACTTTACTTGGATCTTTTCCAGAGAATGCACCACCACCATGTGCTCCTTTTCCTCCATAAGTGTCTACAATGATTTTACGACCTGTTAAGCCGGTATCACCATGTGGACCACCAATTACAAATTTACCGGTAGGATTGATGTGGTATTCAATTTTGTCATTAAAGAAATGAGCGTACTGAGGATATTTTGCAATAATTCTTGGAATAAGAATGTCAACTAAATCTTTTTTGATTTTAGCTAACATTGTGGTTTCCTCATCAAAATCATCATGCTGTGTAGAAATCACAATGGCATCAATGCGAACTGGTTTATTGTTGTCAGCATATTCTAAGGTTACCTGCGATTTAGCATCAGGACGTAAATAGGTAATCTCATTGTTTTCACGTCTTAAAAGCGCTAACTCTTGTAAAAGTGTATGAGATAAATCTAATGCCAAAGGCATATAGTTTTCAGTTTCGTTAGTGGCGTAACCAAACATCATTCCTTGATCGCCTGCACCTTGTTCCTCTTTGGAACTTCTGTCTACACCTTGATTGATGTCCTGAGATTGTTCGTGGATTGCAGAAAGAATACCGCATGAATTGGCTTCAAACATATACTCACTTTTTGTATAGCCAATTTTTCTGATTACATCACGTGCAATTTGTTGCACATCAAGGTAAGTTTGTGATTTTACCTCGCCGGCTAAAATAACCTGACCTGTGGTAACCAATGTTTCACAAGCAACCTTTGATTCTGGATCGAAAGCTAAAAAGTTATCAATAAGTGCGTCTGAGATTTGATCTGCTACTTTATCCGGATGGCCTTCAGAAACTGATTCGGATGTAAATAAATACGACATTTTAAATAATTAAAAATTTAATTTAAACAATTATAAAAATGGAATCAGATCCTGCATAACAGGCTGTAAAATGAAGTGTATGATAAGGTTAGCACTTTTTTTTACGTGGTTGCAATCCCGCTATTTTTAGATAGCATCGCAAATCAGTCCACTTTGATGGTGCAAAATTAGTATATATATTTAAATAGTCAAAAAATATCAATTATTTTGTACTGTCATTAATCAAAAGGTCTTGTCGAAATCAAACATTTTATTTATTATTAATCCGATATCGGGGGGGAAGGATAAGCTGAAGATACCCGCATTGATAGATGCTCACCTCGATCGTTCTAAGTTTAATCCGAATTTTAGCTTTACAGAATATGTTGGTCATGCATCTGAAATAGCTGAGGAGGCTGCAAATAAGAATTTTGATATTATTGTTGCCGTAGGTGGTGATGGCACAATCAATGAAATTGCTACCAAAGTAATACAGCAGGATAAAATATTAGGAATTATTCCATTTGGTTCTGGAAATGGTTTAGCCAGATTTCTAAAAATACCAATGAATACCGTTGCTGCAATTAAGGTGATCAACGATTGTAATGTTGAAGTTATCGATACCGCAAAGTTTAATGATAAATGCTTTTTCAACATGGCAGGTATGGGCTTTGATGCACATATCAGCTCGGTATTTGCCGGAAACAAATCCAGAGGATTAACCGGATACCTAAAACTAGGGCTAACCGAAGTGTTGAATTATAAACCTCAAACATACCGTATTAATATAGATGGAACAGATTATGTGCGTAAGGCATTTGTAATTAGCATTGCCAATTCATCTCAATACGGGAACAATGCACATATAGCTCCTAAAGCATCAGTGGTTGATGGACTACTTGATGTTTGTATTGTTAAAGAGTTCCCGATGTATAAATTGCCTGTATTGGCGTATGAAATGTTAAGTGCGAGAACAGATCGTTCAAAGATAGTTGAGATCATCAAGGGTAGAAACATAAAGATTACCCGAAGTCAGGATGATGCAATACATATTGATGGTGAACCATTCTTTATGGGTAAAGAAATAAGCGTATCTATTGTGCCGTTATCATTAAATATTATTATTCCCAGCGATGAAATCTAAAAAGAAAACACTCAGCGATCTTGGAGGAATTATGTATTCCACTGATCCATCTTTTGTTTATGAACAGGACAATGCAGATTCTCAGCAGGCAATACCAAATCATCAGCAAGACTTAAGAGTGATGTTGGATCGGAAAAATAGAGGAGGCAAGGCCGTTACTTTAATCACTGGATTTGTAGGTAGTGTTGATGAATTGGACAAGTTGGCTAAATTGTTAAAAACAAAATGTGGGGTAGGAGGGGCCTCAAAAGATGGTGAGGTTATTATTCAGGGGGACTTTAGAGATAAAGTGCTTGTACTCTTGCAGAAAGAAGGCTATAAAGTAAAAAAATCTGGGGGTTAATTTTCTGTTTAATTTATTGATTAGTAATGTGTTTGGTGTAAGTGTATATGCGACAATAAGTTAAATTTTTCTTGAAAAAAGATGCTTTTTACCTTTTTATCTGCATAACTTTGCCTGACTAACTTATTATTCTTATGAGCAAAGCTTTTACGCTTAGGCCTGACTTAAAGTATCTGAATCTAGATTCGGATTTGGCTTTATATCAGCTTAATGTAGCACAATTGGTTGAAGAGGCCCTTAAAAATGGAGAGGGGACCCTTACAGATACCGGCGCACTGGCAGTAGATACGGGGAAATTTACTGGGCGTTCTCCAAAAGACAGATTTATAGTTTGCGATGAAATAACGCGTGATTCGGTGTGGTGGGGAGATATAAATATTAAAATTGAACCCGAGAAATTCGATGCCTTATATGAAAAAGTAACGGCGCACCTGAGTAAAAACAAATATTACGTAAGAGATTCGTATGCCTGTGCTGATGAGGCCTATAAAACTACGATTAGGGTGGTGACCGAGACTGCGTATCAAAATCTATTTTCGAACAATTTGTTCTTAAGACCAGAGGAATCTGATTTTATTGAAAAACCTGAATGGACAATTATTGCAAGTCCTTCTTTTTTAGCTGATCCGGCTTTAGATGGAACCAGGCAGCCTAATTTCACTATTCTTAATTTTACCAGAAAAGTAATTCTTGTTGGAGGATCCGGATATACTGGTGAAATCAAAAAGGGGATTTTCTCCGTATTGAATTTCATTCTTCCAGAGCAAAAACGGACATTATCTATGCACTGTTCTGCAAATGTTGGGAAAAATGGGGATTCGGCGATATTCTTTGGCTTGTCTGGAACAGGTAAAACGACACTTTCTGCTGATCCTGAACGTAGATTGATTGGAGACGACGAACATGGCTGGAGCAATGAGGCTGTTTTTAATTTTGAAGGAGGCTGTTATGCAAAATGTGTTGATTTAACAGTTGAAAAGGAACCGCAGATCTTTAATGCCATAAAATTTGGCGCATTGTTAGAGAATACAAATTACTTTGAAGGTTCTAGAACGGTTGATTTTTCTAATATCGATAAAACAGAAAATACCAGAGTTGCCTATCCAATAGAATATATAGATAATGCTATAGTGCCTTCTATTGCGCCGGAACCTAAGAATATTTTCTTTTTAACAGCAGATGCTTTTGGTGTCTTGCCTCCAATTTCAAAATTGAATACAGGACAGGCAATGTTTCATTTCATTTCAGGTTATACAGCAAAGGTTGCTGGTACAGAAGCCGGTGTTACAGAGCCTCAGGTAACTTTCTCAGCTTGCTTTGGTAAAGCTTTTCTACCGCTTCACCCTACACAATATGCTGAGCTGCTTGGAGAAAAAATGAAAAAGAACGACATAAACGTATGGTTAATTAATACGGGTTGGAGTGGAGGGGCTTATGGCGAAGGTAAACGCATGAAATTAGCCTATACCAGAGCAATGATCACAGCTGCTTTAAATGGAGATCTTGAGAATGTTGAATTTGCAACAGATGCAGTTTTTCGATTGCAAATCCCTAAGAGTTGTCCGAATGTCCCGTCGGAAATTTTAAATCCGAGAAATACCTGGGCTGATAAGAAAAAATATGACCATAAAGCGAATGAACTCTCTTTGGAATTCGTAAATAATTTCAAACAATTTGAAGCCTTCGCAAGTGAAGAAATGATGAGTTCGCTCCCTAAAATAACCGAAAACACAGTTTAAAGCTTTTTTTTTACCTAAAAATTTGCATTTCAGTTTTTTTTTAGTTTTAATTGCGAAAGATTGTCTCAGCAACGAGACAATCTTTTTTAATTATACAGTAATACGTTAGGTAAAACAGAAGTGCAAACGGGTAAAATTGACGGGACAAAACGAATTAGCAAACTAACAATTATTTAATTTGGAATTTAAATCAAAGTTCTAAATTTGTTACGGCAACAATTGTTTGTAATGTTCGTTGTGTGTATTACGGATTATTTAATCTAATTTTAAAAAACAAAGTACTAAAAACTAAAAAACTAAAAAAAAATGGCAAACGCACCAAAACCAACAACAGTAAAAAAAGAAAGCTCTTCTACAGCTTCAAATTTATTCGCAACTCTTACTATTCCAATTTGTATCATTATCGGAATATGTGTTTACAAATTTATTTTCGGAGATAGAGGAAATTTCATCGATGGCGCTGATCCAGATCTTCATGATACACTTCCAAAAGTAGGTAACTACATGGGTATGGCTTACAAAGGTGGGGTTATCGTTCCAGTTCTATTGGGTATGTTCCTTATGGTAATTGTATTCTCTATCGAGCGTCTTATTGTAATTGGTAAAGCAACTGGAAAATCTAGCTTGGATTCATTCGTGAAAAAAATTCAAGGATTTTTAAATTCAAACAACATCGAAGCAGCCTTATCTGAGTGCGATAAACAACAAGGTTCTGTTGCTAACGTAATCAAATCAGGATTGAAAAAATATCGTGAAATGGAAGTTGAAGCAAACATGGATACAGATCAAAAATGTTTAGCTATCCAAAAAGATATTGAAGAAGCTACTACTTTGGAAATGCCAATGTTAGAGCAAAACTTAACTGTAATCGCTACTTTGGTATCAGTAGGTACATTAACAGGTCTATTGGGTACAGTAACAGGTATGATCAAGGCCTTCGGTGGTTTAGCTAACTCTGGTGCTCCGGATCAGGCTGCATTAGCAACTGGTATTTCTGAGGCCCTAATCAACACGGCTACTGGTATTGGTACTTCTACTTTCGCTATTATCATGTACAACATCCTTACTTCTAAAATTGATAAATTAACTTATGCAATTGATGAAGCAGGTTTCAGCATCATTCAAACTTACGCCAGTACACATAAATAAGAAATAATGAATTTTTTTTTACCGGCTTTATGGAAAACCGGAAGAATTAACATCATTAGTAAAAAGTAAGTTTATTTATAAATATTATGGCAAGAGCAAAGGTTCAAAGAAAGAGTACTTCGATAGATATGACCGCTATGTGCGACGTGTCTTTCCTGCTACTTACTTTCTTTATATTAACAGCAACAGCACGCCAGCCGGATCCATTGGAAGTGAAAATTCCAAGTTCTACCTATAAGATTAAAGTTCCTGATTTGGATATGGGAATTTTATCTATCGGTCAGGGTAAGGTTTTCTATGAGATCATAGGAAAAGATATCAAGATGGCAACACTTGATAAAATTGGTACGCAATACAAAATTCAGTTTACTCCTGAAGAAAGAGAACGCTTTGGTGTTCTGGGTTCCTTTGGAGTTCCTGTATCAAGCTTGAAAAAATTCATCATGATGAATGGTGACGAGCGTGAAAAATTCGCGAAGGCAAATATGGGTATCCCAGCAGATTCAACTAACAATGAATTGTCAGAGTGGATTCTTCAGTCTCGTCAGGCAGTAGCTGAATTACATCAGGCTCCAATGAGGGTGAGTATTAAAGGAGACTCAGAAGAAGAATATCCAGTGGTGAAGAAAATCATTGATATCCTTCAGAAGCAAAAAATTAACAAATTTAGTTTAATTACATCGGCCGAGGGCGATGCTAAATAAAATCATACTATGGCAGAATTAGATACCTCCAGCGGGGGCGGGAAAAAAGGCAAAGTAAGAAGTAAGAAAGCAAACACCAAGGTAGATTTAACGGCGATGGTAGATCTTGCATTCTTGCTGATCACTTTCTTTATGTTAACCACTTCATTATCAAAGCCGATTGCGATGGACATTGCAAAGCCTGATAAAGAGGATAATGACGTAAAAAATGAGCTTCGTGCTTCTCAAACTATGACAATTCTATTGGGTAAAAACAATAAGGTTGCCTGGTACATGGGGGAAGCTGGAAAGTCCGCACCGAATATTGAGGGGTTTTCTGAAATCAGAAAAACGTTATTAAAAAACAAAGAAGAGGTAAGTAAAACTACCGGCCGACAAATTGTAATAGTAGTTAAACCAACAGATGGCGCTACCTATAAGAATTTTGTTGATATAATGGACGAGTTGAATATCGCTAAAATTAAGACTGCTCCTGCTATTGATGATGTTAACATCACTGATAGTGAGAAAACTGCGATGAAACAAGCTGGGATATTATAAATAATTATAAACATAAAAATATTAGGCTATGTTTGGTTCTAAAATAGATTTATTAAAAAGGGATTGGCTTGATGTTGTATTTGCCAATAAGAATAAAGCTTACGGAGCTTACGAGCTTCGTCAGACTAGTTCTTCTAATACAACCAAATCATTGCTAATAGCATCAACAGCATTCGTGTTGTTGTTCCTATCCCCTAAGATCATGGAGTTATTCAAAGGAAAAGCTCCAGAAGAAGAAATAGTTAAACAAACGGAAGTTGTGATGCAAGCTCCTCCTCCTGTAAACCCGGAAACACCTCCACCGCCGCCGGTTGAGCCACCGCCGCCAAAACAGGATCAGGTTAAATTCCCTCCTCCGATTGTAAAACCAGATGAATTGGTTCGTGATGAAGAACCAGTTGAAATTGAAGACTTGAAAAAGGCTGATCCAGGTCAGAAAACTATTGCAGGTGATCCAGATGCGGATATTGTTATCGCAACTGCTGCCGGTGATGGTCCTAAGCAAGCTGCGGTTGTAGAGGATACCAAAGTTTATGACTTTGTTAGTCTTGAAAAACAACCAGAGTTCCCGGGTGGTATGGATAAATTCTATGTTTATTTGAAAAAAGCAGTAAGATATCCTCCTATGGCTCAGGAAAACAACATTCAAGGTAAAGTGTTTTTATCATTTGTTGTTGAGAAAGACGGTAGCTTAACCGATATTAAAGTTGATAGAAAACTTGGTGGTGGTACAGATGAGGAAGCTGTTAGGGTACTAAAAGCAAGTCCAAGATGGATCCCAGGAGTTCAAAATGGTAAAAAGGTTCGTGTTAAATTTAACATTCCAATTAGTTTTACCTTATCACAATAAGATCAATGTTTAATTTAAAAACATTTATGCAGAAATCGCCTCAACAGCGATTTCTGTTTATTTTAGGGCTAGTTATGTTTGCCTTTTACTTGGTTTTGGGAGTGACTTTAATCCTGTGGAAGGATATGCCGGTAACCATAGAACGCACTTATAGAATCCTTCTTGGAGTATTGTTAATTGTTTATGCCGTTATAAGATTTACTCGTGTAATTAATCAAAAGGATAATTAAAGTAATGAAGAATCTAGGTTTTGTATTCATTTTTTTTGTGCTGTTCTCTTGTAAGAATAGAAACCAGGCTGATGTTGTAGAACAAACCCGTACATCGGGAACCGTAAAGATTCTTGTTGATGAGTCTTTTTCCTCAATCATAGCGGATCAGATAGAAGTATTTAAGTCTGATTATAAAAGCGCAGAGTTTACAACCGTTGCCGGTAATGAGAACAAGATCATGCCAGTCTTTTTAAATGACAGTATTAGAGTTATCGTCCTTTCCAGGATGTTAACGTCTGAAGAGGATAAGCTATACAGAAGCAGAAGTATTGTTCCAAAAACATCAAGGTTTGCCATTGACGGAATTTCATTACTTACCCAGAAGACTGACCTGGATTCAAATATTACCGTTGATGAGGTCATTAAAATATTAAAAGGAACATCTACAAGCGGAAAACAGCTTGTTTTTGACAATGCTTATTCAAGTACACTTAGGTATTTTAAAGAGTTGGCTCAAATAACTGAGCTACCAAAAAAAGGAGTTTATACTTTACAAAGTAATAATGACGTTATAAAGTACGTTTCTGAAAATAAGAACTTTATAGGAGTAGTTGGAGTAAATTGGTTAATAGCTAATAATACCAATATGGCTTCTTATATTGCAAAGGTGAAAATGATGGGGGTGAAGAATATAAAGGGCAAGAAGGGAGATAATGCATATTATCGTCCGGAACAAGCGAATTTAATTAGCGGCATTTATCCCTTTTTAAGGAATGTTTATATCATTAATTGCGAGGGACGTGATGGTTTAGGCACGGGTTTTGCAAATTGGTTAATGAGTCCCCGCGGACAATTGATCGTATTGAGGTCTGGACTAGGGCCACATAAAATGATGTCCAGGGATTTTAACTTGAAGAATACAAACTAAATTTTATATTTGGGATATAGAAACAGCAGGCATTGCAACTGAACCATAATTTGGGTAAGGTCTGTCTAATAATTAAAACTAAAAACAAAATATCGAACCATGAAACCTGCAAAGCAAGCTTCATACAATTAAATTGAAAATAGAGGAACTATGAAAATGACAAAGAAAGCAATAACCTTAGGTTTAGGTTTAGTAGTGATGGGTTCTGCCTCTTTTGCTCAGAGCATTACCGATGCAAAGAAGGCGATAGATGCCGAACA
>Ga0065714_10065172_pt1 | contig 12250 bp, 13 predicted proteins | sample MisRhiReplicate2_FD_59101 | JGI IMG/M metagenome (GOLD analysis project Ga0065714, IMG submission 59101) | Miscanthus rhizosphere microbial communities from Kellogg Biological Station, MSU, sample Rhizosphere Soil Replicate 2: eDNA_1 v2... | ecosystem: Host-associated > Plants > Roots >... | reverse complement strand
ACTATTTCTAATTTCTAGTATATTCTTTATAATTTCTTGTAAAAAAGAGAATCATAAAGCTATTGAAGAGTCTGTTAACTCAGATAGTTTAACTTCAAAAACAACTAAAGATTCTTTGAAGTTGAAAAATGATCTAAATTCAGTTTACGGAATAAAAAAAGAATACAACCTGGTAAATTCAAAACTGACAGCAAAGAAACTTGATTCTGTAAGCTTTGCATATGAATGTGAAGAAAGATCAGGTAACGTTATTTATTATTCAGAAAAGGGAGTTTTAAAAGTCATAAAGCATTTCAACGCAGACAGTCATTTTTCTTCAACTGAAAATTATTTTGTGAATGAAGGAAAACCTTATTTTGTTTTCAAAGATGATACAGTGTGGAGTTTTGACGGCGGAACTCCCGAGAAACCCGAAACAAAAGATGATATTACTGAGAAGAGGTTTTATATTGTTGAAGGTAAATCAATTCAATGTTTAGAGAAGAAATATACTTTAAAATCAAGCTCAAAAAACAATCCTCAATCTGAAAATATTCAGAATAAAGAAATGAAAAATTGCTCGATTAATGAATTGCAGAAAACCTTTAATCTGCTTATGAAAAATAAAGATAAAAAAGGCAAAATGAATTGTCTTTAAAAATAAAAAGTGGTTTTGAATTTATCGAAACCACTTTTTTTATAATTTAAAACTGAAAATTATACTTTCATAATTTCGGCTTCTTTCGCCTTAAGATGATCGTCGCAAAGTTTTACGTGCTTATCTGTAAGTATCTGAATTTCTTCTTCAGTACCTTTGATTGCATCTTCAGAAACTCCTTCCAATTTCTTTAGTTCTTTGATCCCGTTTTGTCTTGCGTTTCTTACAACGATTTTCGTATCTTCAGTTTCTCCTTTAGCCTGTTTTGCCAATTCTCTTCTTCTGTCCTCTGTCAAAGGCGGAACATTAAGGATGATATTTTCCCCGTTATTAGAAGGTGCAAAACCTAAATTAGAATTAATAATTGCTTTTTCTATCGCTCCGATTGCAGTTCTATCCCAAGGTTGAATAGAAATTGTCATCGCATCGGGTACAGAAACGTTGGCAACCTGATTAAGAGGAGTTGGAGCACCATAATATTCTACCATCACATCCTGAACCATATTCGTAGACGCACGTCCCGCTCTGATTCTTTGAAATGCATGATCCAAGTGCTTTATAGCTGCTTCCATATCATGTTTTACAGATTCTACGATAAGATCTAATTCTTCCATTATATAATAAAAATTTGATAAGTTACACATTTGGTTAAGATGAGTAATAAGTAATTTTTTTAATAAATAATACTTTTACTTTTTTAAATATTCACTAAAGTTCCAACAGATTCTCCTTCAACAATCTTCACTAAATTACCATCTTTATTCATATCAAAAACAATGATTGGTAATTTATTTTCGTGGCTTAATGTAAAAGCAGTCATATCCATCACTTTAAGATTTTTTTCGAAAACTTCGTCGAAAGATAATGAATTGTATTTTACAGCATTTTCGTTTTTCTCAGGATCGCTGTCGTAGATTCCGTCTACTCTTGTTCCTTTTAAGATAACTTCTGCATCAATTTCTATTGCTCTTAAAGTTGCTGCCGTATCGGTTGTGAAATAAGGATTTCCTGTTCCTGCTCCGAAGATTACCACTCTACCCTTTTCAAGGTGTCTCACAGCTCTTCTTTTGATGAAAGGCTCAGCTACTTTATCCATTTCGATGGCAGATTGTAATCTTGTTTTGATTCCTGCATCTTCCAAAGCGCCTTGTAATGCCATACCGTTGATTACAGTTGCAAGCATTCCCATGTAATCGCCCTGTACTCTGTCCATTCCCTTTGCAGCTCCAGCCACACCACGGAAAATATTTCCTCCTCCAATTACGATCGCAATTTCGCAGCCTAAGTCAACTACTTTTTTAATTTCCTGAGCATACTCCATCAGTCTTTCGGTATCGATACCATACTGTCTGTTCCCCATCAATGCTTCACCACTCAGTTTTAGAAGGATTCTTTTATATTTCATCTTTAAATTTATAATAGTTTTTGAGAATTAATTTCCTCAGAAATTAACTTTGCAAATATAATCATTAAAAATATTGAAAAAAGAAAAATATTTAATAGTAAATAATGTTCTAAATATTTTGATAAGTACGAAAAAGGATTATTTTTGCATTAATTAATTACTGATTTGAAGAAAGTTCTAATTTTTTCACTATTTCTTTCGGGAATTGTTTCATTTGCACAAACTGGAACAAACGTTTATCCATTTCTGAACATTCCGGTTTCGGCACGACAGGCTGCTTTGGGCGGTGATGCGATTACCATGAGAGATCACGATGTGTCTTTTGCAATTGCCAATCCTGCTTTGCTAAATAAAGAGTCAGACAAACAGCTTTCCGTGAATGCGACTGCTTATCTTGCAGATTCAAAATACGGAACCATTGCCTTTGCCAAAGATCTCGACAATGGTCACATGGTTACTGTAAATGCTCGTTACATGAGCTATGGAAACATTCCGAGAACCGATGAAAGCGGGTTCGAAATGGGAGAATTCTCTGCTTCTGATGTTGCCGTAGGTGGTGGATACGCTTATCAGTTTGAAGAAGACTGGACAATCGGGGGTGGATTAAATTTTATCACTTCAAAAATTGACACCTATACGTCTTCTGCTTTAGCAGGAACTTTGGGAGTTACGTATCATCCAAAACAGAGTAAAGAAGTAGTTTCTGTGGTGTTAAGAAACTTTGGTTATCAGTTTAAATCATTCAATGGTGTTAGAGAAAATCTACCATTCAGGATTGATTTAGGTTATACTAAAATTTTAAAAGCTTTTCCTTTAGCAATTACGGTTACAGCACATGATCTACAACAGTTTGATATTTCTTCAGAATTAAATGTAAACGGACAGGAAGTAAATGTTGGCAGAAAGATTGCCGATCACTTCTCTTTGGGTGCAGAATTGTTTCCTGAAAAAAGTTTCAACGTAAGATTGGGATATAATGTAAGAAGAGGAAATGAATTAGCTGTAGCTGATCAAAGAAATTTTTCCGGGCTTTCAGCAGGTTTCGGACTTAAAGTTTCAAAATTCCGTATCGATTATGCGCATGTGAGATATCATAATTCTTCCAATGTTAATCAGATAGGAATTTCTGTAGATCTAAGTAGTCACAGGGGAGAATAATTTAATAATCACATTTTTTATTTTAACTAAATTAAACATTGTGTTCTCTGCTAAGTGGAACGCCTTTGCGAACTTAAAAACAGTATTTAGTTAAATAAATCTTTGCGAACTTTGCGTTAAAATAATCATTAGAATAATCATAATTTCTCAAGTTTAAATCAGCAAATTCTTTGGATTTTGAGATTTTTTTTTGAAATTTGTAAGATGAAAAAACCAGTAATAGCAGTTGACGGATTCTCATCTACGGGGAAAAGTTCTATTTCAAAAATTATTGCCGAAAAATTAGGAATTGTACACTTAGATACAGGAGCTTTATACAGAGGCATTACTTGGTTTGCATTACAAAACTGTTTAAATGACGATCAAACAATCAATCTAAAGCAGCTTTTTTCATCTTTCTCACTCATCGAACTTGAATTTAAAAATGATAATGGCGAACTGGTTCTTTTCCTGAATCATATCAATATTTCTAAAGAAATTCGTTCTAACGAAGTTTCAAATAATGTAAGTTTAATTGCAAAACAAAAGGAAGTAAGAGATTTTCTTTTGCAGTCCCAACGCAATTTGGCAGAAAAAGGCGGAATCATTATGGATGGCAGAGATATTGGCACAATTGTACTGCCAAATGCCGATTTTAAATTTTTCCTGACAGCAAGTATTGATGAGAGAACCAAAAGAAGGTATCAGGAATTATTAAGCTTAGGACTTGAAGCTGACGAAATTCAGGTGAGAGAAAACCTGATAGAAAGGGATCGTATCGACAGTGAAAGAGAAATTGCACCTTTAAAGAAAGCAGATGATGCAATTGTCATTGATAATACGATGCTTACTAAAAAAGAGACAATAGAAAGCATACTGTCATATTTAAAAAAATAACTTTTTTTATCTGCCAGAATCCTTATTTGGTATATTAATTGTAAGATTTGAAGTATAGAATATTTATTAACAATAATTAAAAAACAAGAAATGTCTAGAAAAGAAAATAATACAGCAGGTATTTTGGCAGGACTTTTAGCAGGTGCTGCGGCAGGTGTAATCTTAGGAATGTTATACGCTCCTGAAGAAGGAAAAGAAACCAGAAAAAAAATTAAAAATAAAGCTAACGACTTAAAGGAGGAAGCTAAAAACAAATACGGAGAAGTTTCTGAAAAAGTAAAAGATCAGTATGGAAACATCTCTTCTACTTTCAAAGAAACAGCAAGTAATGTAGCTCATACTGTGAAAGACGGTTATGATAAATACAAAGATCAAATCGTTTCTAAAACGACTGACATTGTAAAAGATGTTGAAACAGGATTGAATGATCTGAAAAGATAAATTCATTTTAATTAAATGATAAAAGGAACTTTGACCAAATTAAAGTTCCTTTTTTTGTAACTTTAAAGAAAAACAATGATAGAAACTATAAAAGAATATGCATCAAAGCGAATAGATTTGCTGAAAATTCAGGCAACAGAAAAATCATCAATTTCTGCCGGAGTAATCGCCTATCTGGTTATTTTATTAGTTGCTTTTGCTTTTTTCATTATCCTCTTTAATTTTGGACTGGCATTTTTTATCGGTAAGCTATTGAACAATACTTCATACGGATTTTTAATTGTTGCAGCATTTTATTTGTTAATAACATTAATAGTTGTTAGCTTTAAAAAACGTATTGTCAATATTATCGCAAATAAAGTAATCGAATTTTTAAACCACTAATTATGAGCAGAAATTACAATAGTTTGGAAGAACTAAGAAGAAAGAAAAAGCTTTTAAAGGGTGAAATTGAAGATTTGGAAGGTTTATTGACTTTTAAAAATACCAAAGAAAGCCTGAGCGCATTTACCAATGGTCTTACTGATCAGTATCTGAAAGAGAAAATAGATGAAGACGGTGAAGAGAAAACAGTTTTAAGAAAAGATGTTATTGCCAAACAACTGACTTCCGAAGTGAAAGATCTGTTTCTGAGCAGAAATACAGCAATGGGAATTGCAGGAAGCGCATTCAAAGGCGATGCAATGGATACTGTCGTAAAACTTGCCGTTACTGCCTTGGTTGCCAATTATGCAAAGAAAAATATGCGCAGTTCAAACTGGAAAAAGAAAGTTTTGGGTGCAGTATTAATTTATGTAGCACCAATGGCTCTGAAATTTGTCAGAACAAAACTGGAGGCGTATCAAAAAACAAAAAGTGTATCCAGTATGGAGCAACTTATATGATTTAAGAAATTAGAAATTAGTCTAAATTAAATTTTGCTAATTTCTAATTTCTATTTCGAAAACAATTGTCCTAAAATAATTCCTGCAGCCATAGAAACGTTCAGACTTTCTGTGGATTGAGATTTTCCGAATCTTGGAATTGATATTTTCTTGTGAAGTAATTTTTCTGTTTCTTCACGCATTCCGTTTCCTTCGTTTCCTAAAATTAAATTCAGTTTTTCGGGTTTTTGAAAAGAATAAATATTTTCTCCTTCCATATCGGTTCCGATGTTGGTGTTTTGAGTTTCAGATAAATATTCAACTAAATTGCAATACATTAAATTTACCCTTGTAAAAGATCCCATACTTGCCTGAATTACTTTCGGATTATAAAAATCTACAGTATCTTCACTACAAATGATCTGCTCAATCCCAAACCAATCTGCCAAACGGATGATTGTTCCCAAATTTCCAGGATCCTGAATTCCATCTAAAACCAATTGAATATTTTGATCTTCTAATTTTAATTCTTGATTCAATTCACAAACTGCCACAGAATCTTTAGGATTTTGCAGGAAACTGATTTTTTTTAGTTCATTTTCAGTGATTTGATGTACAGTTGCATCCTTAAAATTTAATTTTTGAGGATTTGTAGAAAATATTTCTTTAATTTTAAAGTTAGAATCAGGAAGTTCAGAAATTATTTTATTCCCTTCAACCAAAAACAAATTGTATTTTTGCCTGAACTTCTTTTTATCTAAAGACTGTAAAACTTTTATTGTATGAGCTGTAAGCATTATAAGAATTCTCCTCAAAAATATTATAAAATTATATCATTCGCAACAGTTGTTGGTTTACTTTATGCTTGCAGTACGACAAAAAAAGTACCGGATGGAGAATATCTGCTTACCAAAAACAAGTTTGAATTTGATGATAAGAAAGAATTCTTTGATGAAGAACTGAAAGATTACGTTCAGCAAAAACCTAATAAAAAACAGCTCCTTTTCGTACCATTAGGGCTTCTGCTGCATAACGCTGCAAATCCAAAGTATGATACGTTATTCAGCGAATATCTGACCTATCCCAGTGAAATGAGAAACCAAAAGCTCCGGGATTCTTTATTTGTTAAATATAATATGCAGAGCAGTGTTGGAAAGAGTTTGTTGTGGGACAGAATTTTACACAATTTTGGGACACCACCTGTAATTTTAGACCAGACAAGAACAGATAAGAGTGCACAATCGATCGAGAAAAGGATGACTTACCGTGGTTATTGGGATTCTGAAGTTAAATTTAAACATGAGCTTGATTCTACCTCCAAAAAAGCAGCTGTAACTTATTTTCTTACACACAACAGTCCTACCAATATTAAAGAATATTATTACAATATTCCTGATGCAGGTGTCAAAAGTCTCTATCAGCAAAATATTAATGAGACACTCGTAAAATCAGGAAGAGTGCTTGACCAGACCGTTCTTGAGAAAGAAGTAACAAGAATCAATGATCTCATGCGAAGAAGCGGTTATTACAAGTTCAATAACGGGAATGACGAAGTATATTTTGTAGCTGACTCGTTAAAAGACAGAAAAAATGTACCATTAACACTTGAGATTCACAAAGATTCTGCAGATTCACCTTATAAGCGTTCTACATTTGGAAATATCGATGTTGCAATAGTCGATGAGCCAAGTGATTTTGGAAAGAAAACTGTAAAAGACAGTCTTCGACGAATCAGATTTCACAAAATGAATGATAATTATAAAACCAATTCTATCTGGAGAGCAATTATCGTTGATAATAAATCTGTTTATAATCAAAATCAACTTGATTTAACAAAGAGAAATCTTTTGGCCATGAATAATTTTAGTATTCTTAAAGCTAAAGATTCTTTAAGGCAAGGTGGGGCTATAAAACCTAATGACAGTATCGTTGATGTTTTGTATTTATTAAAACCCCTTCCTAAATATGAAATTAAAGCAGGTACAGATTTAAATTATTCCCAGTTTTTAAATTGGGGTATATCGCCGTCTTTAGATTTGACTACGAGAAACGTTTTCAGAGGTGCAGAAAACCTGACAACTAGTGTTTCAGGGACTTTTGGATCAATCCGTAATCCGAAAAATTTAGATAAAAGAATCCTGGCTTATGAATATTCGGCACAGGCATCGCTAAGTTTCCCAAGATTACTGCTTCCGTTTAATTATTACAAACTCATTCCTAAAAGGTATACTCCTACTTCATCAATAGTTTTGGGAGCATCAGTACAGAATAATATCGGTTTGGGAAGAGTTAATTTTAATACGGGTTTAAATTATTTTGCAAACGTAAATGATCAGTCATCTCACAGATTGACTTTGTTTAATACGTTATTCAGTTTAACCAAAAATAAAGACAGCTATTACGATTTCTTCGTTAATGACGATGCTGTAAGAAGAGTGGTTTTCGATGATTATTTTCTCTATAATCCTCAATTACAGCAGCAGTTTCAATCCGGTGCGATAACCAGAGATCAGGTTTCTGAACAGATTATTGCAGATGATAGTTATATTTCAACTCTTGATCAGGAGAAAGCCGACAGAATGGTTGAGTTTTTAGGAACGCTAGTCAATAAAGACAGACAGACACAAGATGTAATTATCTCATCATTTATATATAATTTTATTTATAACGAAATCGGAAAAAAAGATTACCCAAATGCATTCTATTTTAATGGAAAAATGGAAGTTGCCGGAAATATTCCAAGTTTATTCAATCAAAAGAGAGAAGACAACGGTGGTGTTTTAAGAAGCCCTGAACGAACTATTTTTGGAATTCCTTACGCACAGTTTGTTAAATTCGATTTTGATGTGAGGAAGTATTTTAAATTTAATGGAAATCAGACGTTGGTTCTTCGTCAGTATATAGGTTTAGGCATTCCTTATGGAAATTCTTCATCGATGCCTTTTGTGAGGTCATATTTTAATGGAGGTGCTAATGACATCCGTGCCTGGGTGGCTTTTGGAGGTTTGGGTCCGGGAGGTTCTCAGGTTGACGAAAGAGTACGAACTTATCTGATGGGAAATGTCAAGTTAACGACCAATCTGGAGTACAGAATTCCTTTTAATGATATGTATGAAGGAGCTATCTTCACAGATATCGGAAATGTCTGGAATACAGATAACAACGGATTTGATGATCAGTTTAAATTTAACAAATTTATCAGAGAAATGGGGGTTGGAAGCGGATTAGGATTAAGGGTAAATGTTGCTTATATAACTTTAAGGCTAGATTTGGCATATAAAATTTACGATCCTAATAAACCGGATGGCGAGAGATGGAGATTTAATAAATTTCAGCCTTTCAAACCTACTTTAAATCTTGCTTTCGGATATCCTTTCTAATCCGGAGAAATTCCAAGTACAAAATAAACTACAGCAACCACTCTTGCGATAATCTCTCTCGATTGGTTTCTGTAGAAACTTTCAGGTTTGTTGACATCCTGTGCATCAAAACCCAGCGCATTCATGCTATTATTTCTGGCAAAAAATAATGCACGAAGATTATGGAAACCTTGTGAAACAATGATCACATTTTCCTTTTTATAAACATCTTTGCAACGTAGAATACTTTTGTATGTATTAAAACCTTTCGGATCTTCAATGATAATGTCTTCAGGAACACCTTCCTGATAAATCAGATAATTTTTCATTGCAGCCGGCTCATTATAACCTTTGCTTTTCTCACCGCTTACAATGATTTTTTTGATTTTCCCGTGATGATAAAGCAATGCAGTTGCATCCATTCTTTTTGTAAAATAGGGGTTGGAAACTCCCGACCTCATTCTCGGAGAAGTTCCTAAAACCAAAGCAATTTCACGTGGCGGAATTTTTGAGATTTTATTGTAAGTTCTACCATTTGTCAACCCAAAAACCCAGATATTAGAAAGGCATATCAAAAGAAAAATCAATTCTAATGATGCAATAATAAATTTAAATATGTTTTTGACGATTCTCAATTGAAATCAAAGTTAAGCTTTATTTTTTTAGTTTTTGCTATTGACATACATGCCAGAATTTTTCCCTGAGCTTCTTCTCTTTCGGTCAGATATTCGTTTTCTAGAAGCTCTACTTCACCCTCTTCAAGGGTACATTCGCAGCTTCCGCAGATTCCGGATTTGCATGAATAAGGTACCGGAAAGTTTTGAATCAATAATTGCTGAAGAATTTTTTCTCTGTTGTCCGGAAGCTCAGTCTGATAATTTTTTCCAAACATTTTAAAATTGACCTGCACATTTTCAATTAACGGAAATTCTTTTTCTATAGGATAAATGTCATCATTAAACTCCTCAAAAAGTTCAAAATGAATATTTTTCTTTGGAATTCCGTGGTGATAGCAGGCATTTGCCAAAGTTTTGATCATCTCCCCTTTTCCACAAATCAAAACTTCATCTACCGCATCCCAGATTGTAGATTCTTCATCTGTATCATCAAGATGAAGAATTTGATTGATAATTAGATTTAGTCTTTTAGCATCGAGTCTTCCATAAAATAGCTGATGTGAAGTCTTTTCCTGTGAATAAAAATAATGGATTTGTAGTCGGTCATTGTAAGTTCTGGCAAGATTATCCAGAAGTTCTCTGTAAATCAGATCCTGAGAATTTTTATTTCCAAAAAAAAGAAAAAGTCTGGTTCTTGGCTCGTTATGAAGAATATTTTTAAAATGACTTAAAATCGGAGTAATTCCTATACCTGCAGCAAAACCCACAATCGTTCGAAATTCACTGGGTTTTGATACCAAAGTAAACCTTCCGTTGGGTTCACTTACAGACAATTCATCACCGATATGGTAATTTTCATATAAATCTGAAGTAGCTCCGTCAGGAGAATTTACCTTTATTCCTAGACAGATTTTTCCCTCATAAGGTGCAGAAGTCATTGAGTAATCATTGATTATTTCTTTGCCGTGAGAAGAGAATTTTATACTCACAAACTGACCTGCTTCAAACTTAAAATTTTCTTTAAGATTCTCAGGAACTTCAAGCTCCAGCGAAAAAGTATTTTTGGTCAGGTCTGCCTTTTTAGCTATTTTTAACCGATGAAACTGTGTCAGTTTCCCTTTATAGATTTGTTGTTCCATACTTCAATTCAAAAATAGAGAAAAAATAAATATGAAACTGTCTGCAATGTAATTTTCTTACCAATAAAACCGGTGAGAAATACCAATCGTATATTCCATGATAACAAAAGAATATTTACCTATGAAAAAAATACTTTTATCAACAATTTTAGCAGCCACACTTTTTAGCTGTAAAAAAGAAGCTGAAAAAACGGAAGACAGCACCGCTGCAAACGATTCAATTTCAACAACAATTCCTGAAACTGCACCTTCAACAGTATCGCTAAAAGTATTGAATTCTCAACAGACAACAGATTTTCTTCAGAAGAAAAACGATACTTTATATGTAACCAATTTCTTTGCAACTTGGTGCGGACCGTGTGTGAGAGAAATTCCTCATTTCAAAGATAAAATTGCAGAGTTGAAAGATCAACCTGTAAAAATCACGTTTATCAGTTTAGATACAAAAGAAGTCTGGAACTCTGAAGTTCCAAAATTTGTTGATAAACAAGGAATCAGAAACAATACCATTTTATTGGATGGTGGGCAACTTGACGAAAATTTCTTTAAAAATAATTTTGAAAAATGGGACGGTGGAGCAATTCCGTTTACGTACATGAGGAAAGGTTACAAGACGGATGAATATTTAGGAATGATGACTTCAGAATTGCTGGATTCAAAAATCAATTCTTTTATAAAATAATTTCCCGGAAACTTTTTTTTAATGTCAAATAAATTTAAAATCCTGTGTTCAGTTTTGGTCATCGCAATAATTTGCGTGGCGATTGTTAATCTGAATACAGGATTTTTAGATTTAAATTTTCAAGATTTTATTCAAAATTCCGAAAACGGACAAATTGCTGAGATTAGAGTCAATCGTGTTTTGGTCATACTTTTGGCAGGAATTTCGATTCCAACATCAGGTTTTCTGATGCAGGAATATTTTCAGAATCCACTTGCAGGACCCGACATTTTAGGAATTACTTCTGTTGCGAGTTTATCCGTTGCTTTTTACATTTTCTTTTCACACAGCATTTTACTTCCCGAATTTTTGCAGAACAGCTTTTTAAGTTTATCAGCCATCGTTGGAAGTTTACTGTTAATGTTGGTCTTACTTTCAATGTCAAACAAATTTCAGGATAAATCTTATCTGATTATTTTTGGATTTCTGGTTTCTGCTTTTGCAGGAGCAATAGTTTCTCTCTTGCAATTTTACGCAGAAAATCAAAGCCTTAAAAATTATATTTTGTGGTCTTTCGGAGCTAATAATATGGTTTCTAGAAATCAGATTATTGTATTGTCAATTTTAGTTTTTATCGGATTATTTATCTGTTTTAAAACGATAAAACCCTTAATTGGAAATTCTTTGGGAAGTTCTTATGCACAAAGTTTAGGGGTAAATTTAAATCATTTGAAAATACTGATCATTGTAACTTCTTCACTTCTATCTGCTTCTATCACAGCTTTTTTAGGACCTATTTTATTCATCGGAATCATTGTCCCTCATTTCTGCAGATTAATTTACAATCCATCAAAACTCTGGCAACAATGGATTTTGAATATGTTTTTGGGGATGCTTATTATGTTGCTATTTTCAATTGCTGCTGAAAAAACTCAAATCCCGTTGAATGTAATCAGTTCGCTGTTTGGAATTCCTGTAATTTTGCTGATGCTTTTGAAGCAGAATAAGGTATAAAAGTGAATTGTGAATGAGATAATTATTAATTTTAAATTTTCTCTAAGATTTTGTATATAATGCAAATATTTGAAAATATT
>Ga0065714_10002681_pt1 | contig 12253 bp, 19 predicted proteins | sample MisRhiReplicate2_FD_59101 | JGI IMG/M metagenome (GOLD analysis project Ga0065714, IMG submission 59101) | Miscanthus rhizosphere microbial communities from Kellogg Biological Station, MSU, sample Rhizosphere Soil Replicate 2: eDNA_1 v2... | ecosystem: Host-associated > Plants > Roots >... | reverse complement strand
CCATATTATTTGAAACTCCTAGCTAGGATTTTATTGATAAACAATATTATTGTTTTTTACTTTTGTTAATAAGTTCACCAACAAGATTCAGACCAGCTTCTTCTTGTTTCTTCGGTTCACCTTCACCGCTTACGCCTTTCTCTTTAAAGAGATCGGATTCTTTCTCTGCTTTGGATTTAGCACCCAGAGCTTTCAGCATCACTTCAAATGCTTCATCATTCAAAGTTTCAGTTGCTTTGTACAGAGCTTCAGCTTCTTCATCACTACCAACGGTAGCCAGCTTCTCTTTACGTGCCTTAGCAACTACTTCCAACTTCTCAGCTTTAAACACTTCCAAGTCAGCAAGAGCTTTAACCAGTACTGCTTCTTTTTCTACAAGCTGTGCTTTAAGGATTGCTTCAGCAGCATCAACTGCTTTCTTGATTTCTTGTTCCAAAATTTCTACCTCAGATTTTTTAATTTCTTGAGCTTCAAACATCTTAACCAGATGCTCTTGCGTATCTTTGTTTTGAAGGGCTTTAGTTACAAGGCTATAGATTCCTTCTTCAAGTTTGTCTTCCGCATCTTCAGACAGAAGCATTTCCCCACTAGTCGGTTCATACGAAATAGACCGAGTCATAGGTTTGGCCAAATCACCAAGGGTGACTTTTCCATCTACAAGGGTGTAATCTACTGAAAACAATCCACCCTCACTACAGAAGAGAACAATAGAATCATTATAATCTTCTACATATAGCCAATGGTCATCATCACCGAAAGCTTCACGAACAGCACTCGAAAGTGCATCATTGAGTTTGGATGCGAACATTGATTTGTTAACAAGAGATTTATCCAGCCCAAGAGCCTTCAAAGATTTCTCAACTTCGTCAGTAATGGCAACATCAGACTTCATAAGAAGAGAGACATTACGCCCATTAGCTGAACCACCTTGCAGCTCTTTATGAGTAAGAGCTAGATGAGGACGTTTACTATCATCTTTTGTTTTAATAATCAGAGGCATTATTCACCACCATCGAATGTGACATTGGTGATTTCACCAGTCTTTTGGTTGATCTTTCCTTTCCCACCAATACTTACACCGCCAATAACACCAGCTTTCTTAAGGTTCCAAAGATCCTCGCTGTGGTATTTAATCTTGGCAACCCAAGTACCAGCTTTAATAACTTCATCTGTCTGAATAACTTTTACGTCCAATTCCTTCTGAACCCAAGTGGATTCAATAGTGAACGAATCAGTTTCTTCCATGTGAAAGAGGTTGGAATTAACAATCCCTTTCTCAAGATTCTGATTGAAGTTGTCACAAGCTTTTTCAATAGTGGATTCAGACATCCATTCACCATGAGCATCCTTCACTAGAGGCTCATAGACAACTTCGTAAGACACCATCTCTTCGTTGAGTTCTTCAACTATTGGTTCGTTAGATGTAGCACCAAAGTATTTCTCAATGAATTCAGAGAACCCTTCAAGAATACCTTTCTTAACATTTTCTGTTTCAATACTCATGTGTTTTCTGAATTCCCTACGGAGGCATCATCTGAGCCGATTGGACTTTTACTTGTTCCTTCACCTGCTGTCGTCATACCTTCAGCAGCGCCGGATTCATAGCCTGTCAATTGAGTTCTAAGCTCTTCAGTGCTCATTTCAGAATCATGACGCGTTGGCAACCCAACCCAGTCAGCAACTTGGTTAATGTTCTCTGGTGTTACACTGATCAATCCAACGGATGCAGCACGTTGCAAGTACTTGGAAAGAACATCCAAATCTTCTTCTTTAATTTGATCATATTCAAACTTAGGAAGACGATCTAACGGCCAAGAATTCAAAGCAAATAGCTGCGGGATAAGATCATTGTTAAGAGGGTCTTGAATCTCTTTCAGATAGCTTTCAACAGCCATATGAACAATGGATGACTTAGAGTCAGCAAGGTTGAAAGAGCCGCCTTTAGAGTTACCCATCTGCAAGATATCAGCAAACAGCGCCTGAAGGATCTTGTTATCCCAACGGGTGATTGCTTTATCAGTATCGTATTGCGAGGCGTTAGGAGGACCAATCAGTTCAAAGTCAAACAAGCTATTGTTTTGGTCATCATAGAACTTAGGCATGATGATGCAAGCTTGTTCGTTGTTCTGAAGATTACGCCCTATATTCTTAAAGGCTTCTACTGTAGCCATTTGATCAGCAGTAGCATCAGCTTTAAGATAATCAGCAGGGATGTCGAACTTAGGAATACCACCCAAACCACGAGTGATACCAACAGCTTCAGACTCTTCAATTTGCTTACGGTAACGCCAAGCTTTATATACTTTACTTAAAGGAGAACGGCCTTGTGGGTTATCTCGGCTAACGTCTGTACGAAATAGAAGGAACTTTTTACGTTCAATATCAATCTGTCCGCCATATTCTTTACTGTTAGCTAAGCGATAACCATCAACTAAGAAACTCGTGTCTTGTACAACACCATCAAGACTTCGACCATCGTCACTAAACAACCAACGGTAGATAGTGGTTTGAGAACGAGTAGCAAGTTTAGCAATACCTACAAGACCATCATCAAAACGACTGCCTGTGGACTTACGTCTACGTCTATAAATCTTTTCTTGAATCGCATATCCGTATGTGAACATGCTGGTTACTTCCTTAATAAAGGAGAACCAACTGTGGTCCATGTCATCCATGCACTGTTCAAGGAATTTAACTTTCTTCAGGTCATCTTCTGTAGGATCAACCGGAGGAACTACTTTCCATTTAACCCGGCTAATCATCATAGAGAACAAAGAAAGAGCAGAAGCAATTGTTGCATCTTCTGCCATCTCTTGGTAGGTGCGATTGGCACGAGGCCATTGTAAATCTTTCCGCATCTCTTCAAGAATGATGCCGTCGAACTGTCTCAAACCTGTCCAACCAGTTTCGCCCATCTTAATTCTTAAGGCAGGGTTATCACCGGCAGAGAGGTCTAGATTGTCATTTTCTGCCATGTTATTCCTTAAAAAGATAGGCTATAATTAGAAACTGAATTCATTTGATTTTGTCATGCTGGGCATGGAGAAGACGGGGATAAATAATTTCTTATTAACTGCTTCAAAGGCGTCAGCCACGGCATCAAACATATCGTTGTGGCCTTTGCGAGTGTTCAAAGGATCTACACGCTCAAGCTCATCATAAAAAGTTTCATTATTACCAAGTACTTTATTTTCGAAGTCATCAGTACAATTTCTAACCATCTTAATAAGCTTATTAGCTGCTGCTGTGGCAAAGGGACCAAATCGCTGAACCTTACCTCCACGACCAGCAGTGGGCATTGCTTTTGCAGTAATACCTTCACCTACAAGCTGTTTGATAATTTCTTGGCAATATGCAGCGCCTCCAACACCCGGATCCCTCGGAATTACAACGATTACATCAGGACCATCATTGTGTGCTGTTTCAATAATCTTTCTCATAACATCGCCATGTCTACCACGAAAACGAGTTACATTTTCAATTATGTATTCACCAGCAGGTGTCTTACTTAGTAGAACCGACGCAGTATAATCCGGCGAAACATTAAGCTCTGATACGAGGCTACAAGCTAAATCGTAGGCGCGGACACGCATGCACTTATCTTGTTGTGGGTAGTCAACTTCCTCCACCCAGCTTCTGTTGAATAGCGAGCTACTATCCTCTTTGGCATACCATGAACCGTCCAAGAGCCGCATCCGCTCCACTCGGGGGAGGGATTGAAGTTTGAACAAGTACGTCGGATCGCGTTCCATCAAAACTGGATTATCGGTACATTTTGCTGGCACAAAAGAGAATGACATAGGGCCGCAATTAGCACCATACTGTTCAATTAACTCTTCTTGTGAATCTCGCCAAATCATTGTATTACCTTGGCGAATAAACCAAGTCTTAACACCTGCTCGGCTTTCTAAAGGAATACCATCTTCGTCTAAATAACCAGCCTGTTCTAACCAAACACGGAGGAAGGACTCGTACAGGGGATTGCAAGTGCCAAGCATCTGGGTTTTCATTCCAGCATCAGTACGCATACGAGAGATAAAATAAACTACTTGAGATTCTTCAAACTGCTGCATTTCATCTAGGAGGAAGGCGCTGACCTGCCAACCCTGTAGATTATACTTATCTTTCTCTTGTTCACAACCGCGTGCTACAATGGTCGCTCCCGAAGGGAATACAAACTTAACATCTTTGGAACGAACGGTGGCGCCGAAGGCGTTGTACATATCTTGGCCGGTTTCCCAGATACCACCGGGGCCAGTAATTTGAGGCATAACACGCCTCATCATAACACCGCGAAACTTTGGAAGGTGAACCCACTTGAGCATCGCCATGACGCCCAAGAAGGACTTACCTGCTCCTGCTGCACCACCAAAAACAACAATATCCGCATCATTGTTTAAGAACATTTCTTGTTTGCGGCTCTTAGGCCCTAGTGTGACATCAGCCATAAGTTTCGCCTGTTGTGCTGTATTCACCTACTTTTATTGGAACAAGATTAACAATACTATCTAAGCACTCAAGAAATAAACATTCGCCTTTTCCTGAAAAGTTCTCATTTGGAGTATAGATATTGTTTTCAAGCCTCATTAGTTTAAGTATGTCGTTCTCAGCCATTGCACTAATATAATTAGTAGTTTCAAACTCAAAAAGAGTATTAAATGAATACCCTACTTTCTTGAAGTCTGCCCTGTATTTCTTAAATCTTCCGTAACTATCGGATGTTATCCCTAACTTCAAGAATTTTTCATTATCATTAAAAACTTCTAAGATGTAGATAAGGCCAGATTTAGCCCCAAGTTCTGGGTTATCTCTATATTTTTGTATGAAATTATAAGTTGTATTGTCATTTCTACATTTGGCACAACCTTTACCACGAATATGGCAAAGAGGTCTTTGCTCAAAAACTCCATGCTCTTGACAGACAATCTTGATCTTCGTTTCTGTATTCACATACTCCGAGAAGTCGTAAGAGTACCTATCTCCATGAAATTCTTTTGAACGCTCAATGAAAAATTCTGTTGTATATTCTGGGTAACGTGCTTTTAAGCTCTTTTCGTTACCACATTTACGGCAACCATTCCCGAGCATGTGAGGGCCAGCCTCTTGGCTAAAAACACCATGAGTCGGACATACAATTTCAACTTTTTGTTTAAACCCCTTAGTCAACACAACGCTAGAGTAATCATATTTGTAGTCATGGGTTTGATTACTCTTAATAATGAAGTCTTCTTGGGACAAACGTTGTTCATCGAAACTACACTCAGGACAACCTCTAGAAACAAGATGGTGTGAAACTGTTTGACTAAAGACACCATGTGTCTTACAAATTATATTTATCTTCTCAGTAGTCTTAGTAGTTGTGACTAGAGAGTAATCATACTTACCATTGTGAATTTTGGAAGCTTCGTTGACGAAATCTTCAATTGTTCTTTTTAAAGGCATAGCTTCAAATAGGCACTTCTTGCAACCGCCGCCTCTTGAATGTACATCCTTTCTCTGTACGAAAGGTCCGTGGGCTCTACAAATAATTGTAACAGGAGTCTTATAACTAACATCTTCTACAAGACTGTAATCATACAGTTCACCATGGACAGATTTAGCTTTCTCAATAAAATTTTCTACGTAATTCAAAACTTCGTATCTCCGATAAGATTTTAATTAGGTGAGAGCTAGACAATGTATCGGCATTGTCAGAACTGGCCAGTCCGTTCGCTCTCATTGTATTACTTAAACTTCTTCATTAGCTTTCAAGAAAAGATTACTCATTGTTTCTCGTTGACGACCTGTGACACCTTTTGTCCCGACAAGCTTTTTAAATTCTTCCCAGTCTAGGCTATCCAGTCCAACTTTACTCCACTCTTCCTTAACAACTACCACATCAACACTAGGCTCACTCTTAAGGAACTCTTCAGTAACTATTGTCATAGTGCAGCTATGCGGGTAATCATTAAACAAATGGACAGTCTTATCAATCACAGCACCCTTACCAGAATACTTTGCAATATTCTCAATGAAGTTGACGCCGTGATAGTCTTGACTCGTAATCAGTAACTTATAATTATTCATGTTTTCTCTCCTCCGTTCTTAATCTTGAGGAAGAAGTTTAGCACTAACTTTACGTTCCTGTCAAGCATATCGTAAAATAAACATTGTCTATACATAAAATAAATGATACTAGCGTCCACCCTACCTGACCTAATATCTCTACCTTCGCAAGATTCGAAAGTCTTCTCCACTGCTCTGCACTATTCACAGAAGTCATTTTTATTAGCTAACCGCCAGATTAGCTTTCTGAATGAACTAGGCAAGTTCTCAGATACCAAGCCGAAGCTTAGTTAGATTTGTCTGTCCTTTCGGACACGACTGGATGCTTCCAATCTTCTCAGACAAATTCTTTTAGTAACATAAATCCCAAACGATATCACTGCTTCTGATTTCGTGCGAGTTTCTTGTTACTCGTCTTCATTTTCTGTAGGATCAATATACACAAGAGATAGGCGTGGTTTCAATTCTTTACTAATTTCAGCAGGAGTTTGCTCTTCTGGCTCATCATCACGCTTGCCTTTGAGGCGAGCATTGAACGAACCAAGTTCTTCAGCAGATGCACTCTTGATGACAGAAACAATGCTGTTCAGCACCCATTTTGCCGAAGCAACGGAGTCTGCATTAACTTCTTTTCCAGCCAAGCTTTTATCAACTAGTTCAAGAGCAATATCTTGCCGCTCAAGGAGTTTGTCAGCCAGAGTACGGAGTTTAGATTTATTGATTCGAACACGGGAATTACCCTTTTCATTACGGTTTGATTTCTCACCGTCGAATCGGGTTTTCTTTTGAGCTTCAGTTTGTTCTTTGTTATTAGCCATACATAATTACCTATAATCGAAGTCTACACAGAGCACTTTAGACTGTATGTAGACTCTATTGTTGTTAGAGACGCTTGTTGTACAGAGGGGAACTCTAACTAATAAATTTCTTAAGCAAACTCACAGGCCATGCCATGCAATATTCATAATGAAGGAGAGTGCTTAAGAAATGACCCTGTATTAAGCCTATACACTGAGGAGAGCAGCATACACGCTATCAAGGTCAGAAGAACTTCCAAGGAGAGGGGTAGAAGTTCTTTAAGTGCTGACATAGAGGAGAGAAGACATCAGCTGAGGAAACATATCTTTTATGTAGAATTTAATTCTTATCAGATATGTGGGTGAAACTTAGAATTAGTTCCGCATGTGCGGGAAAGTCCACGTTCTTCCCAACTCTATAACATTGCGGTTGTAGGACTGTCTTGCTCCGTGTAATAACTCTTACCATTTCTGGCATTGGAAGTTTATTAACTCCGAAGGCTTTAGGACTCGTCAGACCATTTATTTACTCTTGCCTAAACGGCTGTTCTTTACACGAAAACAAAACGTCTTTGTCTCGGAAATCGTAGACACTACTAGACTTGTACAGTTCTCTTAGTCTGCCCTTAAATCTAGCATCATAGTTGAATATGCTCGGGTTGCTCGTCAACGTACTACGCCGCGTATGAACGCAGTATCCGTATTGCTCTTTTCCACCCTTTCGGGCTCATTTCACATTACCTATTATACAGACTTATTCCTGAATGTCAACTAATATCTTTCATTTTGTTATAAAAGATTCTAACTATCTGAGTCAGGCATTACTTTCTTGAAGACAGTTCCATAATGGCTAATGCTTTCATGCTGATATTCCCAACGGAAGCAACCGTCAATAAACTCTTCAGCACTTTCTTCAAATAAGCATACACAATCTTTTTCATCAGCCCCGCAGTCAGGGCAATAGTTTTCGTTGCCCATTCTTGGGTTCCTTTTGTTTGATTTATAAATGAAGAGTAAACTATTGCAAGTCCTTTTGTCAATAGTTTATGAAAATAATTATTTTAAACTCCATTCCTGATAGATGCTTTTAACAATGCTGGGGTTAACTCTACCATTAGCTTTTGTCATTATATGTTTCATACAATCCTCAACAGTTTCAAACTGATTCTCTTCTATTTCAGACTTGATCCAAGCTTTCCACTGATCTACGTAATCCTTTTCCCATAAAGCGCAAGTTGGCTTGTTCATTTCTTATCCACCTTAACTATTCGACTGATAAAATCTTCTAAACCTTTTGCTCGATAAGTCTTGCTGTTAGACAACAGCCATTTATTAGACTTAGTGAAGTATGTAAATTTATCAATACCCCATACACCCATTCTTTTTAAAATGGACTCGCCTAAACCATTGTCTACAAGAATTTTTGCACAATGGTAATCCATAAGACTCATTTGCATATAAACATTGAAGTGATTGCCTGAACGAGAACCTTGCTCCTTTGCTTCTTTGATATGCTGTTGCACACCATCAAAACCTAGCTCTACAATTTTATTTGCTGTTCTCACTATAACGCCACTGGATTTTACATCTGTAATCATACGCTTAATTTCTCCTCAATTGTTTTACCATCTTCTCGCCACGACAGGCTGATTGGTACAGGATAATCTACACCAAACCGTTTACGAAAGCAATCACCCATCGTTGCTGAAAGCAAGTCTGCATATTTTATCTGACTAATAAATGAGTCATGCACTGGAAGACAGGCAATATTATTCTCAATCATAACCTCAAGAATATCATTAGCCAAGTGGCTATCAGCATTCTGTAGTATGCGTCCGTAACTGTCTTTAGAACAGAACAGTGATGTAAACTGAGGATATGCATCATAAATCAACAACATCACAGACTTAGCGTTACCCAGTGTGTACTCTTGTTTTTCTTCCGCTTTGAGAAGGTTAATCTCACGCCTAATGGCGTCTTCTGCACTCTCCTCATTAAAACAGTTGAACATGATATTAACTGCGATCTTAACAATAGCACGATCTGTCTTGTTTGACTCGTCCTCAAGAATTCCAGAGTACACATCAAGAGGTAGATAATCAACATCCATATCTTCAAGAGCCGCTGCTATACGAAAATGAAGATTACAGAAGTCAATCTCACACACAGGATGGCCTTCAATCTTAATATCAAGTCGTGCATCTGTCTTTTTGTTTTTGATTGCAAGGACATCGGCCTTATAGAACCTGCCACCAAATGCAAAACTTTCATTGAAGATACGGCAATAGAAATTTGTCATTACCTTGCCGTCACCATTATGGATTTGGAATGACTCATTCATACGGTTTAGGTTGCGAACGACATCTTCCATCTTCTTTACATCTTGTGTGTTACGATAAGGGATTGAATTCTTATTCTGATCCCTAAGTTCAATAACCTGAATCGTCTCTTCGTATGACTTCATAGCTTCCTCAACTAAATCTTCTAAATTCCACTGCACAATAAATTTATCTGTTGGGATGATGTAACTTACTTCTCTCTTCTCAACAATCTTATGTGCTTTACCAATGTGATTGATTACAAATCCTTCATCTGATAGGAAATCAATACACCTCATTACCTTAGTGGCATTAACACCCTTCCTACTGCTTATCTTCTTACCACTGGTCATACGACTGTAGACAAGAAGATTAGACTTCTTAAGACAAGCAATTAGATTAGTGATAACAACACCTAATGTAGTGATATCTGTGTATCCCATCGTTCGTATAGAATTACTTACCATCTTACTAACCTTGATATCATATGTAAGTAACCTAATATTAATAACCCTCTTCTCCATCCTCCTATATCCCTCTACCGTCATATAGCTTGAAATAAATAATAAAATGCTCTGTAGGCCACAGCCACAAAGGCTTGTAGCAAAAATCCCATAAATAAGTTTGCCTAAATTCATCTGTAGGCAGTCAATCCAAGCATCCATACTGACAGATAAAATAATTCCTGTCAACCCCTTGCAAAGAAATACATTTCCATGTACACTTGAATCTCAAGCACAGGAGCTACCCAAATGCCCATCATCCACCTGCACACCTACCGTCTCCTGAAACAAATCCTTGAACAAGCAGATAAGGTTGTGATAGTGTCGGTAAACACAGAGGATGGGAAGCAAATGATATACACCTATGTGAAACGTAAACAAACTGATAAGGGAGAGAAAGATGAGTAAGAAGAATACGAAGCATTGTGCTACTCGAAACCACAGACAGCCTTGGGTAATATCCACCTCACTGCTGAATACAAAGGTATCACTATTACAGTTCAACCTGTCGATGAGATATCTGAAAAAGATCGTGCAGAACGGATGTCGCCAAAGATTACAGTTACATATCAGAAGGGGGAGGTAAAGTGACCAAAGAAGAGTTTATCCAGTTTCTGAGGGAAGACAAAGAATGGAGAATGATTGATGAGAACGAGTATCGTGCATATGATAGCGGTTACGAGTATACGGAATCTTGGGCATACATTTTTGTAGATGAAATCATTCATGGTTGGACACAGCTTGAGGGCGGGTATGATGAAGGTGGTTGTGACAGTGTTCGGTATGCTACATATGAAGATTTGATTAGGAATGAATTCTGATGACCCACACCTTCCGTGATAAAGACATAGACGAAATCTTCGTCATCACTGATTCACCAAACAACACTCCCCTCCACATAAGCTACTTAGGCCCAACGGAGGAGACATTCTACACAAGGGCTGATATATTGAAATTGCTTGATATTATTGATGGGAAAGAGAAAGGGGTGATGAGGAAATGAAGGATGTTCTTGAGTTTGCATATAAAGCCTGTCGTTCGAGTGGTATGAATGTATCTAGACATGAGTGGGAATCAATTGACCCTTTCTCAGAGGGTGTTGATTATCTTCTAGACGATCAGTGGTGGACACCCTTGGAAGATGATGGAGATGCTTTCAAGCTAGCTATAAACCTTAAGATAAACTTTGGGTATAATATTCAACAGGATCATTACGAAGCTGTATCCTTTAACCGGACTCATAGATTTGGGGCTGCGGATAAATGCCCACGTATGGCAATCTTAATGTGCGCTGCTGAAATGGGTAAATATACATGACCTACATCCTCCTTTGGCTCATATGCTCTGTATGCAGCTTTTACCTACTAAAAACTACGTCTCAGCCAACCTGCGACAGATGGGTATCCCTGACGCTAGTATCGCTCAGGCTATGAGAAATGCCGCTAAGAAAGACGATTCGATTGAAGAAATCTACAATGCCACGGACAATACAATCAATGCAGTATTTTGGACAGTGATTTTAGTGATTCATCTTTGCATTTGGCCTATTTGTCTGGTACAGTTGGTCGTGTGGCAGACAATAGATAAACAAGACTTTTCAGATTTTAGGGGTTGATATGAAATTTAGACGTTTAGTAGATAACAAGCCAGCATACACGGCAGGTAAGATTTACAATGTGATTCAAGACAGCTGTGAATTCACAGGACAAGCACTGGCGGGTGTTGTAATTGAAAATGACATGGGCAGCCAGTGTTACTACAGTTTGCATGGATATCTGGTAACGGAAGAGTTTAACCGTTTGTGGAAGAGAGAATAATGAAACGACTAATCATGTACCGCTACAATTCTTGGACAGAAGGTTGTGGGTGTTGCTCAAATAGTGAATCTGTCTATGAAGTGTGGGAAGATAAAGACGGAGATAATGTCCTCACTATGGTATCAGAAGGTAATCCATGTGAATTGTTTGAGAATGAAGAACAATTACGTGAAGGTTTGAAACATCTTGAACCTTTTTATGTTGATCCTAACTGTTGGTGGTTCTAACACTAACGTGTTATATACCGGAGGTTTTAATGAAAGTATGCTGCTCAAACGGTAAACCTTATGACACATTGACAGACTTTGGACGGTTAGGTGGCTGTGGAAATGACCATTGCGTAGGACCAATAGAAGTTGAAGACTTTGATTTATTGCTAACAGGTCTTGGAACATTCAATCTAGAAGATTGCATTAGTCACGAAGACATGCGACATTTATTTAAAGTGAAGGAGAATGAAGTTGACAATTGATAAAGTAAAGTTTGAAGCTGTTCTAACACAACTTAGTATCGTACAAGATGCTGCAACACTACTAGGCGATGATGTGGATGCAGCAGACTCAGAGAATACATTTGGAGTGCTTTTCAATAGTATCTTTGGTAATCTTGCAAGTGTTGAAGAATGGGCTAACGGTAAGATAGCTGAGGCTAATCAGGAGGAAGTAATGACTGGATTTCTTTCTGAATTGAAAGTAGTATTTGATAAATATACTGCTAAAATTGAGTTGGGAAGTACTGAGACAGGCTACGGGTTGAATTACGGAGAGGGTGAG
>Ga0065714_10065171_pt1 | contig 12256 bp, 12 predicted proteins | sample MisRhiReplicate2_FD_59101 | JGI IMG/M metagenome (GOLD analysis project Ga0065714, IMG submission 59101) | Miscanthus rhizosphere microbial communities from Kellogg Biological Station, MSU, sample Rhizosphere Soil Replicate 2: eDNA_1 v2... | ecosystem: Host-associated > Plants > Roots >... | reverse complement strand
ATGACATTTCTATGCGCGAGTGATCTACGCAGCATAAATTGCCGTTTTTATCGTTTTAGGGGGTAGGTTCAGGAAGGCTCATCGTCCGTGACCCGCAACTGTGTCAAATTGCCACTAGCGTGGCGAAATCATGACTGCGCCGCTGCTCCATGGCAAGCCTGAAACGGTAGTAGCGGACTAACGGACGAACTATTGCAGGGGCTGCGAGGCTAGCCAGCAGTTGCGAGGTGAGTCTGCACCGCGCATCAGACCGAAATGCAGCCTTAGTGGCGGCGGCTACTCTAATATCCACAGGTTCTCATGGAGTATTCCATGATTTTTCAATGTCCCCGCTGTCAGCATCACTACCCTAATGCAGTTGGCTCATGTCGGTGTGGGTACCACGGGCCGATGGACAGCCGCGAACGCGGAATAGACGTCAACCGAACATTATCGGCACTCGCTTTCTTTGCTGGGGCTGGCTGGATGTTGTCCCGATCTGAAAGCTGGATCACGGCAATGGTTGTTGGTGTTTTAGCCGCTTGGTTTGCAAGCACGAAGATCGGTGCATTCATTGCGCTCGTCGGCGTGCTCGCCGCTCTTGCTTGGTTCTTTCGACAGACCCATTGATCAATAGCCTGACTATTGTCGATTCGGGCATTCACCGCAAAAAAAAACATGGATAGCACCGATATCCAAGCTGTCGTATTAGACATCCCTGCTTTACGGGCCGGAAGGGTCGGGAAGGCGAAATCCACATCACAAGGGTAATTACTGCCATCTGCCTCCCGCGAGGTATATGGTTGCTCGTATAGGGCACCAATGTAACTCAGCACGTACCTTATATTGCATGAGTGGAGCAAGCGTCAAAAAACAACAAGAGGAAAATCGCCCACCTCGAATTTCTTGTATAACGAAACATTGAATTTCGCCAAACAGATTAAAATAGTATCGCATAAATACATCATGCTAGACTTTTTAAAACAACAATAAAAATAGGTGCACAATGGATTCCTACGTCATTCACGTCCGGCATTATCACGACGAAAAGGGGATATTTGCGGAAATCAATCATCTACTCGACACACCAAAATCCGTGAGGGAATGTCGGTTTCAAACCATCGGATGGATTCTACACATTTACGAAAAGGTAAACGCCCTCGCCGATGAATCGGAGCAAGTTGGCCAGAAAGGCAATATCCGAATAGCGCTCATAGAGCTTGCATCGGTAGATGAAGAAATTTCCAGTCAGCTCGTTCGAGCAGAGAATTGGCGCGAGCAATTCAATCTTGCTTGGCCAACTTTGAGCCCTCAAGAGCGACAACAAGCGCTGAGTTATCATTATGACGACGAGGACTGGGTCAACTACTGGCCAGGGTTTGACACGTTCAATACGATATTACTCAAGCTGTCTCAAAACTCTCCTGATGAAGAGTTTCTTTTCGGACTGCCTTAATCGTTAAACGCTGCTCAATCAATCGCCAGGAAAGGCGAAAGGCTTTTGTTCAAAAAAATGCCTCGACGACAATCTTGCTGCAGAATGCAGTGACATGTGTTCGGGCTCGCACGCCCCGTTGTCTCTGATAGCTAGCGCAGAAATGAAGGACGAGGATTGAATCCGCTCAGGTCAATACCAATCTCCCTCCTTCGACGGTGCGGGACACCGACCTGTTTGACCTGCGCAGAAGATCATCAAAGATGAATTTCACAAACAAGACTTCTTCAACTAGCCGACGGCATATGCACGACGATCGACCTTAACGAAGTCTTTGTCAACCTGTCACTCGCCAGCACTGCGGGCCGCGGCGACCAGCTTTTTTCACGCCAAAAGGACTGACTGTCTTCACGAATTTTCTTCGTCAAGGCATAAAAGTTGTGCTCAGCGGACTTCTTTTCTGCAAGGGTGAATGTTCCCCGATGAAGCGCTTCACCCAAACGGCTCAGTTCAATACTGTCCGCTACCATTCGGCTGACCCTGCCCTTTCCAAAATTTGGGGTCAGCACCTGATCAAGCCGGTTGTTGATAGAGGCCATTTCATCATCGGTAAACTCTTCCGAGGCACCGTCCAAAAATTTTATTTTCAAAGCCATGTGTTGGCTCCTTGAGCATACTGAGCGAGTTCCGTAACTACACTATAGCGCGCTACAATGAGCTCTACACAAGTCTCCTACGTTGACTATTAACGAGGCGTGCGCCCCTTCCTTTTTGAATATTGTGAAAACTCAACAGTGAGAAAGCCATGATTATAAGCAAAGGGCAACTGAGCGGTGAATTTAAAGGTTTTAATGACCAGGACACCATTTTCGAGTTTTACGGTGGTCGAAAATGGCGCCAGGCGACGTATAAATATAGTTATCACTACGCGTACATGCCCCAGGCCAAGGTGATCCGGGAAGGCGGCAAACATGTACTTTATGTCACTGGCATGAAGGGTAGTGTTGAAGTGCACCCCGCCTGAGTTCGTTTCGACTACCGTCCGGAACTGACGGTTGGATCAAGGCAATGGTGGGGGGCTGCTTGGTTTGTCAGTACGAGGGGCGGGGCAATCATCGTGATCGTCAGCGCGCTTGCTGCCTTGACTTTGTTCTTAGGCCAGATCCATTAATTGATGGCTTGCCGAGGCGCGTTGTGGAATATTTAACAGTAAACCTGAAAATGGAGGACTTGACGAAAGCTTTCCATTAAAGCTGGGGACTGGGTCAATGCATAATTTCAGCGCCCTTTCTGAGGCACCGCTTAGTTGTAAATCCACCCTACGCAGGATTGTTCGATAGATCGGGTACCTTGGCATTCACAAGCTACTTGTGACTGCGAAAAACAAACATACTTGGCAGCCGGACTAAGCCAGTAGCGGCGTCAGCAAGAGAGTCCGCCTGCATTGTCGATGTAAGTCAAAGATGTGCCATCTTCTCCTTTAGACTTTTCAGCCTCTGAGTTTTTTGCATGAACAACGATGACAAATTCCTGATTACCTCTTCGCTCTGCAACGCCCCGATAAGGAATGTAGTTCCCGCGCTCTTTTTTAGGCACATTGGAGCGTATTGTAAAGACAGGTCCCCATTCATTAAGCTTACGTGCTCGTTCAGCTAAATATGCACCGACGCGCAAAATTTCGGGATTTACAATCAAGGGATCATCCAGACCGTCCTGTTCAGTGCCTGCTTCAGCCACCAAAGAGGATTTTACTTCGTCACCCGCCTGCTTGCTGGTATTACCGTACTTTTTTTCCCACTGGCCATAGTCGGTCAAATAACCATCAAATGGCGTGCTGGCAGCTTGCTTCACCAGTTGATCGAACTGAGCCTTGCTGCCATTTCTCACCCACTCGCGCATCCCGACTTCGCGTAGCTGTTTCAGCAAACGTGTACGCTCGAATCGGTTGCTCAAGGTCTTGGACACACTGTCCTCACCCTTTTCCGAATGTTCTTTTAGAATTTTTTGGACTCGTGCTTTCCTCTGGGCAGAGGCGGCGCCCTGAGACGGAGTAACTTTTCGGGCTTTACCATCCCCTAATCGAATCGTTATAGCCATGTGTTGGCCCCCTGCACAAAACGCGCGATACCGTTACGATCATTATAGTCTTGGATCATCTCAGAAACGCCAGTGACGAAATCGTCTAAAACCGATGTTATTTCAGGATTGCCATGCTCAAACGGAATATTGGAATCGACAATCACCACACAAGGCCTCAACCAGTTACCGGGTTCTGGTGCACATTTGACCGGCTGGCATAGTAACCACTGTAGCTCTGTCCACACCTTTTCGCCCGCGAAGACACCAGGCCCAAACGCAGGCCTCCCCGCAGGTTCAGTCCTCAAATCGAACGACGCGCCATTAACCCAAGCGAGTCCTGCGTAGCGCGAATCAAGAGGAGTCGTGAGATCGTAGTCCGGATCGGCCGCCTCATAGCCCGCAAAAGAAACGGTGGATATCGATCGCATGGACTCTCCTCGCTGAACCGCGATTGCGACCCGAACTCTATGGTCACTGCGTAAGCCCAAGTGCAATTCACCGTCGTAGGCTTTCAGCAAGTCGGTAATCATCACGCTGAGTTCGTGGGCCGCCGCGCGCAGTGCTTTCGGTGCTTCGTGGAGCTCTTCAAGCAACTTATCGCTAATCTGGACAACCGGCTCCGCGACTTCCCCATAAACAGTTTCTGCACTGACATGGAAATCCAGCATCTTCAGGCCCGTTGGGATCGAAACCTTGATGATTTTCCCTGTCGCACGCGTGTCGATTTCCCCAGTCCCATTGACAACAGCCCCTAGCACCGCTGGAATCCAATGTTTGTTGGAATCGTGTTCCCCTGGCGCAAGATTGAAAGCGATCGTTGGCACATCGGGGTGAAGCAACCTCTCCTCGTCGAATGGCCATGCCGGCAAGTTCGATACAAGGCCGCCGTCTAGAAATTTACCGAACACTTTTTCAGATCGATGAATCGTTTTGCGCTCAAATTCAAATTCGCGCGGCTTAAAGATAACAGGGAGACAAATCGAAGCCGCTACGGCCTGTGCAACAGGGACATCGGGTGTTTTTTCATAACAAAACAGCTCAAGGCTCTCGGTCGTCGCATTGGTTGCGATGATTTTCAACGAGATGCACTTCGCGTCATGAAGATCCTTGAAGGTGACCGGTTTGGTGTACGTTCTCCTATCAACCTTTTCCTCGAGTTTGGACTTCAACGCAAAATCGATGAAATCATGCACCTTGTCGACCGTTGTCAATCCAGCTAACACACGCATTACTAGCCATTGCAAGGCTAGTCCACCCAGTACCACCCCAGCGAAAGCAGACAAAAAAGCTAACCCGGGATGCCTCTCAAGGAACGCGTAGCTTGCAAGCATCACTGCAGCTATTGCCAGCAGCCCATAGGTTCTAAGCAGTGCTGCAAGCGCGCGAAAAAAAATTCGCACTGAAAGGCGATGCTTTTTTGGATCAAACAATGAGCGAATCCAGCCAGGCAGGTCTGCCGCCCACCTCATGTAGCGCAACAACCGCCAGCCACCCTTGGAGAAGAGGTCTCTTGGCGATTTAAAGGGTGAGTGTTTGAGCTGTTTACTGAAAATGTGATCTGACGCATCCGGATCTACGAGATCAAGCCCTTTGTACCCCACCGCGACAAGCGCTGCGATCATTGAACCTGCTGAGGTACCGGAGACGCCGAGAATGTCCAATTCAAGGTCATTGATGGCTATCAACCCGCCGATATGAACGATTCCTCGTGCTCCTCCGCCCTGAAGCGCTAGGAAAACTGGACGGTTTGCAGTGGGTTTGGACCCTGCTTGATTAGTCATGCTACGTGCACTTCGACTTCTGAGAGTTCGCGACGCGGGCGATCTTAACTGGTAACGAGAGTCGTATCGCAATATTTTTAGAAATCGACTTAGACGTTCACGGTTGAAGCGAACGTTTTTCGACACAACGGGTTATGTGCTAACCGTGAGGGTTGGATCATGCTCTTATGTAAATTACTTTTATTAATACATAATAATTAATATCGATCATACATTGCTTGCAAGCCAATAACTCATTGAAGCCACCTCAATATCTGGAGGCTAACGAACGAACGATTGCTGATTAGATGCCTCCCTGATAGAACTAAGGTATTACCCTCGTGACACGTTTCAGCTAGGCTTTTGCTCTTGCGCTGGCGACAGCCACTGTTTAGTTCGGCAATGTCCGCGGCAATTCCCTTTTCGCGCCGCTATTAGCAACAGAGCAAGCCGCACTCGCCAATCTTGAACGGCCGGCCCACCCAACTTACCTAAAACTCCAGCAAATCTAAGTTTCGATCGAGGCGTTTGATACCAAACTCCACGACCATCGACCATCCTGGGAGCGTTCACATGCAGGAATTACAAAACACCATCATCGCGGGCCTCTACCTGACGCAATTGGTATTCCGAATTCAGCTAAACGAAGCGGAGCTGAATATGGGACAGGCGGAATTCGCCGAATTCACTCGCTCGCTGGAGACTGGCGATCTATCTGAAGCCCACTACCCGATCGTTGGGCGTGCCCTTAACACTGCGACGGCAATACTCGCGGAGCAGTGCGGTGCGTTGCAGGCCACCCGCCTCACTCGTGGTCTATTCCATCCAGCATTACTGAAAGTGATCATCCAATGGATCTTGTCCAGAGCCGACGAGTTCGACTGGACAGAGGTCGGCAACGCCATTCCCCAAGTAGCAGCTTGGTACAAACTGGACAAGCTGATCAACCCATTGCTGCAGCGGCGGTTTGGCATCGTTCATCCAGACTTCGTGCGCGGGCAGTTGAATGAGTCGCTCAAACTGCTCGATCTTGTATGGAATGACTTACGCGCTACTGACGCTGACTACCGTTACGCAAGCATCTGGGTTAACCATTTCCAGGATTCATCGTCCTTGCTTCGAAAGTTTTATGAGGCAGGCGTCACTCCTCGCGATGATGAGGATGTGTCGGACGCGGTGGCGAACCTCATGGGCGGGGACAGCGGAAGGTTCGAAGCTTTTTGCGTCTACCACAGTCTCGGTCTGGAAATGGCGCAAGCCTGGGAGGAAGAACGGGTTACCTACGGGCATGACGATTACAAAGGGGCCCTGAACAAAGCCATGGGGTACAGCCGATCGAATGAGCTCCACTCCTTGTTCGCCAGCGCAATTGCTGCGGGCTACCCGGTTCACTACCCGGAGAAGGATAATGCTGAGTTCGCTGACCTGATTCTCAAGATTCCTGGCTACATCCATGAACAGGAATGGGAGCTCGTGAATAACCTCATTTACACCATTGCGCCCTTACTCTTTCTAGAACTGGCGGACGATGGTCGCTACACCTCGCACAAATGGCGGGGCACCCGCGTTTCATCGAATTACAACGAGACAATGCAACAGCTGGACGATACGGTCGGGGAATCTGGCTGGGTGCCGCTGGTGCGTCTACGTGCTTCCAAATTCGCCAACTCTCATTTCGAGACCCATAGTCCGGGCGTTATAAATCTGCCGGTTGATGCCGAGACATTGGTTGAACTGGGTCGGGGGCATATTAATCAGCATCCCTCGACGCTGCGGATCATCTACCTGGTTGACCAGCTCTGCGAAATTATCGAAGAAGACTTTCACAGCAAGCGTCTTTTTAGTTGACGGCATGTTAGGGGCATGGTTCGTGAGCCGCAATTTCTTCGGGTTCGCCCGCGTTTAGACGCTTACGATGGATAGGCAATCTACGTACCCGCCATCCCCAGAATGCCTACAATTTCGACGATTGATCGACGTTTGGAAGGATCTACCCTTAATGTCACACGTATACATTCTCCGCCATATCCACCATCCGCGTTTTAAAATTGGCAAAGCCAATGACATCATTTCTCGTGCGCGTAATTTTCGTTGGGACACCATCGACTTCTCTAACTCACTGGGCCTCTCTGTGCCCTCGGAGATGGATGCGTACACTTTAGAAAAGATACTGCACCGAACATTCCAACACGCACGCGTGAGCGCCGATGAGGTAATCGCCGATGGAGGCAGCCCTGACGGGGCAAGCGAATGGTTTGCCATCAGTTGTTGGCCGCGCCTGCTTCGTTATCTAGAAGATAATCACGACCTGTATCCACACGAAATAGTCGATGGTGAGTCAATGGGGCTGGTCGTAAAAAAACTGGCGCAGCCTTCAGAAGCCGCTCTTGTCCGAGAGCAATTGAAGAGCGAAAAGGAAGCCCGTCGCATCGAGCGTCGTGAAACTCATCTCGCCTTGCACCGAGCGCAGATGGCTGAATTGGAGCAGGGGCTTCGTTTGATCCGACCTAAGCTTGTCGAGGAGCTTGAGCATCACCGACGAGAGAGAAACGTTGTAGGCATTTGTCACGGTCGCTTTGGCTCACACCTCGTGTTGGCCAACGTAACCCCCTCACCCTCTAAAGAGATGTTGTGGCGAATCCCATTCCAAGAGACTCAATACAGCTATCGTCATGGAGGGGGATCGGTCATTGACGGCTACAAGCAAATAACCCACTCGAAGGGAAGAATCTGTGCTGTTTCTGTTCCGCGTCTGGTGCTGGATAAAGATTCCACCTATGAGACGGACAATATCATTTACCAAGTCTTCCAAGACGAGCTCACCTGGTTAGGACACTTACAGGAAATCCCCGAAACGTGGCTAGATGCGATCTTCCCCATCAGCTTTGCAAATCTCAGTGATGAAATGGAAGAGGCAAGCGATCGCGCCGTAGAGCGCCTGATGCAATTTCGCCAAGAGGTGGCGCTGAGTGAGTTGAGGCCTTTACGTTAATCCTTGATTAAGCGATCTCTCCTTCAATGGACCCAATAGCTTCCCGCTCGGGGTTGATTGAAGGTGATCTCAAGCGTCGTCTCGCCAACTGCTCAGGGACGAGTTGATGGGGGTGCAGCGGGCGAGACGAACACCCCAAACTGGTGTTGACGTCAGTCGAAGAGTGGGACGGCGACACCCTAGATGAGATCACCGTAGCAATCTTTAAATTCTCGTCTTCTGGCAGCGATGATGATTAGCCAAAAGAATTCAGACAATCGCGCCAAAACTGGATCAGTGAAAACCAACTATAGCTACTAATCAAATCAATCGCCTTACCCTAGCATGACCTCATCAATCGCCGAAGAAGCCCACTTTACAAGCTCGATGGGGACTTCACGTTAGAGGAAAAAGACATGCTTACTGCAACTCTTGATGAAACCACTCTCCACCGTCAAATTAGCTATCGCACCACAGGAAGGGGGCATGGCCCCATCGTTCGACTGATGAGTCCCTCGGATCTAGGCCACCTGATCAAGCCTTTCGTTTTTCTTGACCTGTTTGAAGGTGAAAGTTCATTTATTGGTGGCATGCAGTTACATCCACACTCGGGCATCGCAACGGTAACAGTCATCACCGAAGGTAATTTGCGTTTCGAAGACGCTGAATCGGGTACTGGAACCATTGATTACGGTGGTGTCGAGTGGATGCGCGCCGGGGGCGGAGTCTGGCACGGGAAGGAAATGTCAGCGGGCACATCGAAGAGGATTCAGGGCTTTCAACTCTGGATCGCACTGCCGCCGGAGCTGGAAAACGCGACTGTTGATAGCCAGTACATTGAATCAAACGCAATACCTCAAGTCGGCCCCGCACGTGTGGTGCTTGGTGAATACCAAGGCATACAAAGCCCTGTCCGCGCGCCTACTGGAGTGAATTATCTTCTGGTCACCCTCAAACCTGGGGAGTCTTGGACGTATGCTCCACCCAAAGAGCATGAGTCGTTGTGGTTGACGGTCAGTCGCGGATCCCTTGTTGCGCCCAATTTAGTCACGGCGGGTGAGATGGCTATCTTTCAGCCAGGAAACGATTCGATCACGCTGACGGCAGACCAGAAAGAGACGGTCTTCGTACTAGGTTCGGCAGCACCTCACCCGTATGATCTGGCACTAGGAAACTACTCTGTGCACACAAACCCTGCCGCGCTGCAGGCCGGAGAGGCCAAGATAGCGGAAATCGGCGTTCGGTTACGTGAGTACCTGCAAAAGCCAAAGCAGTCGACCTACGTACCTGTATTCAAGTGAACTGTGTATCCCGCCATCCCCCCGCGTTCAGTTCTTGCACAGGTTGAGTTCAAAAAGTGAAGGTGGGCTTCTCAATGGTTTATCCCCCACGCGTCAATTCGGGCGTCCCTGATGGGGCGCCTGAATGCATTTCCTGTAAAATTCAACTGCGCCCGACTCAAACCAAATACGACAACTCAGCGGACCCGACATTAGAAACGTGGCCACGCATACCCCTGATACTCAGCAGCCCACTTCTTCTATTCGTTTGCATCCACACCAGGCCCAAACTGAACCTCGGGCTCGTTCCCGAAACCTACTGTCTGCTTTCGTCTACCCACCTCGCTCGCCTTGGTTGTATAGCTGATGAGGTGCACCTCTTGCTGAGCACAAAAGATCAGTCATTAGCATAGAGACTCACTGCGCGACGCAGCGCATCTCGCACGTGTGCGCGGATAACCGGAGGAGCAAGCACTTCAATGTCGTCCGCGTTGCTGAGCAGGAACAATCTCAAGCCCTGAGTATCGAGTAGCGTGCAACTCAGATCCCATTTTCCATCGGATGATTGCTCCACGATCTGTTCAGCGGTCAGCGGATTTTCCGTGAGCCGGTTGTGCAAGTTGGCACCCAGCCGAAGTCTGAGTTCAACACGCTCATTGCCGTGAATGGTCATGAGGTGTTTTTGTGCTTCGAGCGAGTTGACGTCAAAGTCCTCGGGCTCAGGGATCTCCCAGCCGCTTTCGCCAACTGCCACCACTCGATGGAGCATGAGTGCGCACTGTGATTTCGGGCCATTGCTGCTGTACTTACCGCGTGTTGTCCCGGGCTTGGGTGCACAGCCTTTCGGCCACTCTTCTGTCAGGACATAGGCAGACAGGTAGATGTTCGAATCCTGATAGGAGAGTGCTAGCGGTTTGAGGTGGTAGACACATTCTACCCCTCCGGCATCCCGGGGCAGGTACGTGATCTTTAGCGGCTCGTTGTATCGAAGAGCATCTTGAATCCTTGCCACGTGAGTGGGATCGGATCGCCCGGGATGCAGTACCGTGAAGCGTGTACCCGTGGTGATGCGCTTGGCCCATTCCAGCTTTCGCAGCGGGCCCTTCCTCATTACGCCATCAACGTACTTACGCAGCTTTCCCAACATTTCGGGTGGCGCCTGAAGCCCAAAACGAGCCGCATGATCGATGATGGCCGATACCGTCATGGCCTCCGTAGGCAGGAGCGTCAGATCAAGACCAGGCCCAGCCCATTCCCAGAAATTGGCTCTGAGGTCAGAGTCCCGCTTGACCTGCCTGGCATCCCCGATGCGTTCCAGTGCATCAAGATCCCGTTGCGTAGTTTTGAGAATATGGTTCTCAAGCGCCAGCTCGGCACAGAGACGCTCATGCAGCACAGTGGTCGATTGCGGCTCCTTGTACTCGAGCAAAATTTTGCGCAGGCAATCTCGTCGATCAAACAAATCCACTTTATTTTCCACAGTCATCCTATTGCGGACACGATCTGTCCCTATCCGATGTTTTGATGCTCTGGCTGGCAGTCAATCTCACTAATCGTAATGTCAGCCCACAGGAGTATTCATGAATCGCCAAACCTACCTCACCCTCCCCCATGTGTCTCAGTTCACCGACTGGCTCGCGGTAGAACTCGACTCTGAGTCGCAATTCACCCATGAGTATGTTGATCGTCGAACCGGTGTGCAATGGTCGTGCAACAGCTTGTTCGACGCCTTCGCTCACTACCATTGGAATCATCCAGGAAACTCGCGTTTGGCCTTCAATCCGGGTAATTGCTCCACGAGCAATGGCTCTGCTCTGGCGGCACTGCGCAAAGACCTCGGCAACCTTAATGGCAATGACAGTCGCGCTCTTGATGCTGCCCTTGACGTGATGAGTTGGGGTGGAGTGACGGCGGGCAACGCGGCCTGGCTCAAGGCGAACAAGATAGGCCTGGCGAACCTGCTGGAGTCGGTTCAGGCAGCAATGGATGCCGGCGATGAGCATGCTCCCGCACTTCGCTCAAAAGACCTGCGTTTCAACTCTGGAATGACCAAAGTTTACTCGCTGCTCTGCAAGGACTTCGTCATCTATGACAGCCGCGTCGCCGCGGCCCTTGGCTGGCTGATCGTGAAGTTCTGTCAATCCCAAGGCCTCTCGAACGTTCCGCAAGCACTGTGCTTCCCTTGGGCCGCGGCAAAGGAAGCGCCCAACGCAGCTGCCCCAAAACAGCGAAATCCAGGTGTCGGCAGTCTTCAATTCAAAGGGCTGCGCTCGGGCGCTCATCACGCACTGTGGAATCTGCGCACGAACTGGGTGTTGAGCGCCGTGCTGGCGCATCCGGCGGCGAAAGACAGTCCTTTCCACTCGGTCGCAGCACCGCACAATCCGTTGCGTGCTCTTGAAGCTGCGCTGTTCATGATCGGTTATGACCTCGGACAGCAACACATGGCTGTTGCCGCCTGAGTACCAAGCAACCTGCCTTCGCTCCAGCAACGTGGAATCATCGAGGTGAACAATGAAAGAAATGACTCCGATACAGGCCCTGATCGTTGAGCTGGCCACAGAGAGCGTGCGCGCCATTGACCTGAAGCGCGCCGTCGCCCGCAAATTTCCGCAACTGGAGGATGCGTTATACCAATCGGCGCTGTTGGGCCTGCAGGAACTTGATTGCCTGGTGGGTGAGGAAAACGAGGGAGAGTGGTTTTTTAAAGTACTCGATAAGACCCACCCGGATTATCAACCCCTCGAATACA
>Ga0065714_10004774_pt1 | contig 12264 bp, 6 predicted proteins | sample MisRhiReplicate2_FD_59101 | JGI IMG/M metagenome (GOLD analysis project Ga0065714, IMG submission 59101) | Miscanthus rhizosphere microbial communities from Kellogg Biological Station, MSU, sample Rhizosphere Soil Replicate 2: eDNA_1 v2... | ecosystem: Host-associated > Plants > Roots >... | reverse complement strand
TGCAGCAAATGAAGTGATCAGTGCTATACCAATCTTCCAGTCAAAGCCCAATGGTTTGATAGCTGGCTCGATAGCGTGTCCCAATATACCGGCATATGAGTTTTCTAACTTTTCTGCTGCTCTGTCACGCTCCAAGGTGCTCACCTGAACACTATCCTTCTGCGCCTCAATGGCCTCGTATTTTTTATCAATTTCCGCAAAGCGATCAGCAGGTCCGTAAGTTGCCATTACCCATAAAATGATAGAAATAGCAATAATAACCTTACCGGCCTCCAATACGAAGGTTTTAGATTTCTCGTACATGGTAAAAATCACATTGCTCCAACGTGGCATCCGGTATACCGGCAACTCCATAATGAAATACGATTTCTCTTTAGCCTTAATCAGGAAGTTCATAACAAACGCCACCAGTATTGCCGCAACAATACTGATCAGGTACATACCCATCAGCGTTAAGCCCTGCAGGTTGATNAAACCCCANACCATCTTCTCGGGTACCACTAAGCCAATCAGTAAGGTATAGACAGGTAGTCTGGCCGANCAGCTCACTAAAGGCGACACCATAATGGTGATGATCCGATCCTTCCAGCTTTCGATATTCCTGGCACTCATAATAGAAGGTACAGCACAAGCTAAACTTCCTATCATAGGTACGACAGATTTACCGCTCAATCCAAACTTACGCATGATCTTATCCATCATAAAAGTCACCCGCGCCATATAGCCGGTATCTTCAAGAATGGAAATAAATGCAAAAAGGATTGCGATCTGAGGAATAAATATGACAACACCACCTAATCCGGCAACAATACCATCCAAAAATAAATTGGTTAGTATACCTTCAGGCAGGTGTTGATGGCCATATTCTGTAAGCCATACAAATGCATATTCAATTAACTCCATCGGGTACGATGACCAGGAGAAAATAGAATTGAAAATAAAGAATAGTATCCCGATGAAGATCAGAAACCCCCAGAACTTATTAGTCAGTACGGCATCTATTTTATCACTAAAAACAAACTTCTTCGCAGCACCTGTATCTTTAACGATACTTGTTAGTACAGTTCCAAGATAGCGGTAACGGGCTATCGTTTCCGCAGCCTGCAATTTTGAAGATTCGAAATGGTGTTCTTTTTTTATCTTTCCAAGTCCGGCTTTAACATCCTCAGATAAAATATCAAGTGTTTCATATTGATGAAGCACTTGTAATGCAAAATAATTGTTCTCCGTTTTAAGTAGCGCTTTGGCTAAATCAATTGCCTCCGGAACCAATACATGTACATCAGTACCTGCAACCTGGGTTGGAATAGCAGTTGTGTTAGCGATTGCGTCTTTTAATTGAGCTAAGCCCGAATTACTCCTGGCAGATATAGAAACAACCTGAATACCCAATCTTTCAGAAAGCTTATTCACGTCAACTTCTATCCCCTCCTTTTTGGCCATGTCGGTCATGTTCAAGGCCAAAACAACAGGCAACTTCAAATCAGCTACCTGCGAGTAAAGCAATAAATTTCTTCTTAGGTTGGTAGCATCAGCAACGAGTACGACAACGTCAGGATAACTAGAATTATCCTTATTGGCTAACACCTGAAAAACGATACTCTCGTCCCGGCTTTTCGGGTATAAACTATAGGTACCCGGTAAGTCAATTACCTCGGCCTGTTTACCATTGTTGAGTTTACAATAACCAACTTTCTTATCGACTGTAATCCCGGGAAAATTCCCGATTTTCTGATTTAATCCTGTAAGCAGATTAAAAAGCGTAGACTTTCCGGTATTAGGATTACCAACTAAAGCAATTTTTATATCTCTTCCCAAATCACTATTGAATTATAATAACAGATGCCTCGCTTTTACGCAGACAAAGCTGATAACCTGCTACACGAATAGCAATCGGACAACCAAGTGGTGCAAAACGCTCAACTTCTACAATTTCACCTGGCAGACAACCCATTTCCATTAATTTTACAGACATTTCTAAATCTGTAAAGGCTACAATAGTTCCTTGTTCTCCCGGCTTAAGCTGTGAAAGTTTCATCTATATTAAGGTTTGTATAAATCAGCCGGTTGAGGATCATTTTAATCTGATTTAGCTCAATGGCTTAATGGGCGCAATTTAGACTTAATTTATAATAATTACAAATAAGACGGTGCAGGAAGCCTATCCTGCACCGTCTATATTTAGTCATTTTCATTGAAATAATTTTGTTTTCAATGGTAATGAAGCGATCATAAGCATATCCATTGCTATTTGTAAACGGTATGCTTATGATGGTTTCTTAAAATTGAAATCGCGAAGCAAAGGAATAAATTCCTAGCGTCCCGGATAAGTATTATAACGTACCGGCGGACATTTACAGCCTCCTTTAAAGACACTGCAACTACCTAGCAGGCAAACAAATAGCAATACACTTAACTTAATTAGCAGCTTTTTCATCAGTCTCCATTTGTTTTTTATCGGTGATGAAGTTATCATGAGTTTTTTGGATGTAAACTCCTGAAGGTTCATTATAGTTAGATTTATGAAGTAGTACATAACTGAAAACGCCCATAAATACCCCACCCATATCACAACCAAAGTCCCACCATTCGGCAGATCTGTACCTAAAAAACATCCATTGTAACATTTCTATTCCGGCACCAAGTACGGCCGTAAGTACAATGATTTTAAAGATCGTTAAGGAGTTAAAGCTATAATTATGCTGGTATCGGATTTTACCGTAAAACAGCAATATGGTCAGCACATAAAAGAATCCCAAATGGACCATTTTATCAAAGCCTTCAAAAAAGAAACCACCGCTACCACCAGAAGGCATTTTCATGCTGCATAACACAACAATCACAATGGTCCATAGCACGGCCCAGATCTGATACTTTAACTGACCAAAGATGCTCATTTATTANGCACCAACCANAGCTTTGTAAGCATCAGCAGTTAACAAACCATCAACTTGNGANGCCTCTGAAACAGCNACTTTAACCATCCATCCTTGTCCATAAGGATCAGAGTTTACCAACTCAGGATTGTCATTTAAAGCAGCNTTGATTTCCAATACTGTACCTGTTACCGGCATAAATAAATCTGAAACAGTTTTAACCGCTTCAACAGTACCAAATACATCATCTTTACTTACTTCATCACCTACAGTATTGATATCAATATATACGATATCACCTAACTCACGTTGTGCAAAATCAGTAATACCAATAAAAGCTTCATTACCTTCAATTTTAACCCATTCGTGGTCTTTAGTGTACTTTAATTCTGATGGAAAATTCATTTTTCTATTTTATTTGTTAGTTGCAATATTTTAAATAGAATCGGGCAAAGGATGCCAAATCCGGTCCAAAGGTAATTAAATCTGCTCATTTAAAACAACTCTAATTCAGGGTAATCCTCAGGCTAAACCCAAAGTTGCTAAATGAGGTATTAAAAGTTTGAGAAGTATATGGCTTTGTAATATTCGAATCGTAAAATACCCTTACATTAAATCGCTGATTCAATATGTAATCAACACTTGGTCGTAGCGTAATGTTTTTAGCACCTGACGAAACTTCTGCTTCAGCAACATCAGCTCTGTAAATAACAGTCTTATTATCACGTATTGCAACGTCCAGTTTAAAATCCATGTTGTTATCCATTTTCAATTCCTTGAATAATCCAAAAGGGAACCTGAACTTAGTGGTACGGTAGCCCAGACCAAAGACCATATTATTTTCAGATAACTGTGCCAGCTGACTATTGGCCAGACTCAATCCAAGTAAACGCGTTCTGCCCAGTTCAAAATTAGCCGTCATGTTGTTTTTTAACCTGGTATCTATACCAATCAATGGCGAGAACTGTTCAGCAATGGTTACCTGTGCATACTGGTAATAAGGTAAAAAGTTTCTGTTCTCATCCCTGCTGCTTACAAAGCCTCCGGTTTCCTGATAACGGATTAAAGAGTTGAAACCATTAACACTATACACCGAACGATAAGAATGTCTTAAATCGATAGAACTGAAACGCTCTTCAATGAAAGGTATCCGGGTAAGTCCTCTATAATTTAAACGCCAGTTTGGCAATGGAATCTTAGGAAGAGAATTTAAACTTATTGATGAAGCGCTCTTACCGGTATAAGCAGCAAGGAAAGCCGAAACAATCACATCCTGCGAATTTTTATCATAACCATCCGCATAACCTGGTGATGAGCTACCAACAGAGTTCAGATTCTGTGCACCTAAACGCTGAGAAATCACCTGTCTGTTCGACATAAACTGGCCAAATAATTTAGAAACCGTACTACCTTGTTTCTCAGAAAATGCTGTTCCAATAGAAATAAAAGAAACGCTATAATCACCGGTTGTAAAAGGACTCAGGTTACGAAAATCCTGTATCGACCTGTCGAACCTGAAATTGGTAGAATAGTTCAATGTTCTGTTTTTATTCGCAGTAAGCGTAATACTCAAATCTTTAATCGGCTCAATCAAACCGGTNAAGCTTANGTCTTCTCTNAGGGTATTGATATAAAGCTGCGACTGTAAGGTATCTCTTGTNATCCAGCCATGGCTTAAAGCCATTTCCCTGATGTCGCGCTGACTNCCGAATACAAATCCAAGTCCCGGTGCACCNGTAGCATCGTCAATACCAAAATAACTTACACGTGGCAGGTAACCCGGTAAAAACGTACCCTTAGTCTGCGTAAAGGCCGCGTTAACATTCTTTAAACTGGTCAGCAAACCAACCAAAACAGAACTACCTGATTGCTTGTCCCCATTGGCATTTGCCCGTCTTACAAAACCGAACTTGTTGTACAAACCTGCAAGATTCAACGTTGGGTTCAGTTGTACCGTTCTCGAATTTTGAATGGTATTCCCCAGGTCAATCAATGGATCCCTTAAAGTTGATAAAGGCTCCGTCTGCCAGTTAAAATTAGTTCCATATCTCGTAGCTACAGTTACCCAATCCATGCCCGGAATTTTATTTACCGGCAATGAATAGGTAATGTTCATGTTGTGGTTATAATCGGTAGTTCTACCCAGACGTTTTAAGTTCTGCCAAAGCGTATCGCGTTTCAAGCCTTCAATCCTGCCTTCCGGTTCATCAATGATGGAGTAGTTGGTTGCATCAAAATCCAATGTCAGCGATTTCGTCAGGTTCCATGATATACCATAAACCCGTGTAATCAAAAAGTTCTTATTAAAGGTTGTGTTGATCGGGATATAATTGTTCGGATCGTTATTTCTCAATGTATTTTCTGAATAAAAACGATCCATATCTATCCTGAAATTAATCGCATTTGGCAACAGGTTCACATTAAAATCTCTAAGCAATGCCAGGGTATTTGATTTAATGATCTTGGCAAAAGGCTCAATCGCTTTTGATTGTCCGGAATAATTATAAGCCAGCGAGCCTCTATAAGTTTGCTGAATATTCTTCTCGTTGATAAAATCACGATGGGCAAACTTCGTATAGGCATAACTTACATTAAAGTTTTCTATATCCCATACCTGTGGTTTCTTTTCGGGGTTTGTCCGTTCCTTACGTACATTCGTAAAGTTGATGCTATTTCTTGTAGTATAATCCTGAGCATACTCCAGAATGGCTTTCTTTTCTGAACTTGAAGCCTTATCTAAAGCATTCTTCAATTCAATATCCGGCGTTTTAGGATCATATTGTGGCGTACTAACCTGGCTCGAATAACTCACAAACATCGGAATCTTGATTCCTGTTTTTTGAGGGAAGAACTTACCTAGCTCCATACTCGAAGAGATATCAAAGAAAACATTATCCGTACGATTCCTTTCGCTGATTCTTTTTTCCAGCGATCCGAAACCAATGGTTGATTTGCTTCCCGAAACATTCACATCAGCAAAATCAGCCACCTTGGCATTCATTCTTGCTGTTGCAGCCCATCCTCCGCGTTCATCAAACTCCGTCAGCCTCATTTCATTGAACCATACCTGCGCATTCTTATCTAAACCATCATCTCCCACGCCATTTGCGTTATTCCTGTATGGATTCAATATCCCCAACATATACACACGAACCTTACTCATATCAGGTTGTCCCTTTACAACGATCGTTTTGCCATCAACGATATACCTGTAAGGCTTGCTGATATTCCAGGGTAAACCATCCGCATCTACCGCATTGTTCCTGGCGATTTTGGCTTTCTGGAAAAGCTCCAGTTCGATGTCCATTTTATTTTGATCAGGCCAGATTGCATATGGGTCACTCGTACCCGGGCGGGTCACTTTTAAAGGCTGGGCATATTCGTAATAGTTGTCCTGATTATCCGTACCGATCCGTAAAAAAGCACTCAGATCGTTATCATTTAATACCGAATTACCAAGGGCTTCAAGGTGGATGTACATCTCCAGACGTTTGTACGACCTGAAGTCATTCAATGCTGTTTTAAAAGTTGCCCTACCATATCCATCGCGCAAGTCTCTGATCGTTGCTGCCAAAGATTGCTCATTTTGTCTGGTATCACCGCGATAATTGCTAAAGTCGCGTTCTCTTTCTATACCTGGCGGCACCACGTAAGGAATAGGCGTTCTTTTACCGTTTTCTTCAATATTTACAGTCGAGATCTCAATGGTCGAATTGTCTGGCCCCTGATTTTGCAACGAAGGATCAAGGATAACCTGCGAAGCCTCGTTATTTGAATTGTACTGCCTCCATTCCCCTCTTACCAATTGAATTTTTCCAAACCTCAATACTGCAGTATCCGCAAAATTGGTCATGAACATTCTCACAAAACGGATCGATTTAAAATCCTGGATATTTCCAACCTTCTGCTGATATTGCGACAGCGGGATACGAATCTGATACCAGGTTACGGCTTCTGTTTTTCCGTTAGCCAGTTTAACCTGCGAAGTAACCTTATCAGTAACAAAGTTCTGCCCAACCATTAAATCCCCCGGGCGCATAGAAACTTTATACTGAAAATACTCATCCGTCTGGGTCATGTTATTGTCCCTGTTGATATCCTCCCCGTCAGGTAATGATGTCGAAGCAGAATTGTCCACGCCAAAATCTTCCTGCGATTGCTGGGAAGTCTTAGAGTTTCCTTCCGGACCATTATAGCGCTGATAGCGTTTCAATATTCCGGCATTAGCCTGATCCTGTTGTCTACCTCTAAAATATACGTAATCATCTGATGAAGGGTCATTATCCAGCTCAGCCGCAGCATCAGGATTCAACTGCCCTTTTATCTGATTAATCAATGCNGCAAACTTCGCTTTCTCATCCNCATTAGATAATCCATCCAATCCCACATCCTGTACTTTTCTGGCTGCCGGATCGTTATCNAATGCCTGAATTACCGGNTGCAGTTTAGGTACTCTTCCCCAGTTCGTTTCATCATAAGCATTCGGATCTCCGTTCGCAGGCAAACCATTTTCCAGCGACTTACGTCCATCCTTTAATATATCTTCAGAAATGTTACCCAGGTTAAAATACAAATCACCACCTGTCGAATTTGGCTTATAAATATTCGGATCCATTACCCAAAGCTCAATGTATTCAATATTCAAAGCCTGGAAATCCGTTGTTTCAATTCTTCTGAATAAACCACCCCATCTTGATCTTGGGTTGGTCAATGTTCCATTTGCATTAAATCCTGTAGTGGTATANTTATAAGGTCCGCGNATCGTAGGATAAAAAGCAACATCCAGCGTNGGTAAAGTAAANGCCTGTCCGGTACTTGTCTCTTTAAAAGGAAATACCTCCTGCTCTATAATTTCACGTACATAATGATTTGAGCGCTCAGCTATATTGTTCTTTAAACTATTTGGGATATCACCTGAACCTCTGTTATAAAAAATAGGATCTATATTATAGAATGCGATTCTCGCTCTGTTGAAACCATAACTCAGGTCGTCAATTCTACTTGCCTCCTGGAAAAGTTGCGGAGTTCCCGATAGCTGCCATGCAATTGCACTTTTTAAATCAATCACCGAACGTGAAGCTTCAAAATCATCGAGGTAACTTACCCCACCCTTCCTGCCACCAAAATTCAGGGCCCCTGGATGTCCCGGAATCAATTGCGCAAACTCACCGGCAAAGGTAATGTTAGATGGAACTTTAGTTGATAAAAGTGGCAACTTGTCTACCAACTTAGTCAGGAACCTTGACGGTGAACTATAGTTCATATCCAGTCCCCACATGGTNTTTGAAATGGGTTCCTCACCGATATTAACTTTCGGNGTAAGCGGCTTCTCAGTAAGGTTCATTAAAGTACCTCCAAGGTTTAGCTTATTATTNACTTTNTAGTCGAGCCTNGTTCCAAATAGTGAACGCTGCTGCAAACCAAACAACTCATTGTTTTCTGTTGATATCCTTATCGGCTGTCCCGAGCTCAACAATGCCGGATTGATAATCCGTACCCTGCCACCCTGGTAATCTACCGTAAAGTCGATGCCCTCCTGCAATGGGATCGTTCCTGCAAATACTTTTACAGAACCCTCCGGAACATTGATTGCATTTAAGCTAAATTCTGAGGCAACTTCCGACTGATAGGCACCTTTAATGATATACCTGTTCTGGTTGCTAAACAATTGCTGGGCTACAACCTTTGTCGAATCATACAACGCTGTAAAAGTATATTTATCAATTAATGGTTGTTCTGTAGGCAAAAACTGACTGGCCAGATCTTTTCCAAAAGGCTCAATAATCGGGAAGATAATNCGTCCGTTTAACGGATCAATTGTAATGTAACCATTAACCGTATTGGTAGAGAAATTGATCAGNCTATTGGTGGTGGAACCACTGCTGCTACCATTATTGAATGAAGAATTTTGCCCNTTGCTGGCATTAGAGCCGAAAGGTTTGTTTTCANTTTCAAAATCAAATATCGCATCCGGCTTCCGTTCCTTCTGCTGGTTCAGCCNATCTAATCCGGTCACCTGAATCCATTGCTTACCATTCAGNGGTCTGCGATCAGCATCAAGTTTCTCCCCCTCCTGGATGAGNGGTTTCTCCACACCGGTTCTTTCATCNATTCNATAAATATCGAGTTTAAAGTTCTGCTGACTGATCTGATAGCCNCCAATTGANTAGATGTTTTTCATCATCAAACCCCAGGTAGGCAAATTGGTTTTTATCGTCTCATTTTTTAACAANTTCGTATACAGAACCTTCGGAGCTGCTGCGTCAAAGGGCACATCAGTAGAAAACTCACCCACCTGGTATTCTACCCCGTTAAAAGTATAACGATACGCTACAGTCAACACCTCATCGCTATTCAAAGCATTATTTAAAGATATATAACCCAATTGAGGGTGAAAAGTATACTCTCTATCGGCCAATTTTCTGGCATAAGTTAATTTCGCATAATTATCTGTTCCACCGTTAGGGGCAAAAAAAGGTATAATGCTGTTAGAATTTGTTAAACGAGCATCTGCAGGCAGCTGCGATAACAAGTTATTGGATTGACGCGGGAAGGTATTGTTATCAAATCCTGATGGCAGGACCGAAAATCCTCCCTGTAAGGAAGGGTTATAAGCCACATTTTCGCCCAGATCTATAAAACCCAATACATCCCTGGAGTCCTGTGTGCTACCCGCCCTATTGGTAACCCATACTTCTATTTTGGTAATCAACACCCCTGAAGTGATCGTTGGTGGATTGCCTTGTGATTTATTATAGTTATCCCTGAAATATTGCGCCAGGAAATAGTGTCTGTTTGCTTCGTAATTATCTGCGCTCAACCTGAATTCGTTCTGCTGCGCGCCGTTATTAATTTGTATTTGTCTGGATTGCGACTTTTGCTGTGTAAACACAGTAGCCACATTTAATTTACCAAACTTCAATTGTGTTTTTACCCCAAACAACGCCTGGGTACCGTTTATTAAGGTTGTGTTGAGCGGTAAACTAACGTTACCAGCCTCAATTTTTTGTATAATGTCATCCTCACCACCGGTATAATCCAGTTTTACCTGGTTTTCAAAATCAAACTGAGCTTCTGTATTGTAGTTCATGTTGATCTTCATCCTTGAACCGATGTTACCAATCACATCCATCTGAATGCGTTGGTTAAAATCAAAATTCCCCTGCACGCGTTGACGCTCATTAAACAGCGGGTTTTCATTTTTGTTGATCCTGCCTAAAAAGGTCAGCTCAGCCTCACCCCTTGGTTGTATATCGATGGTTGTACCACCAAATATTTTTTCAAAAGCCTTACTGTTAATTTTTAAACTCGGAATAATTCCCGTTTTCCTTACTTCAGCAACTTCCTGATCCGAAAGTGCGCGCCAGTTTTCGCGCTTAATTTCACTATTTACCAAACGCAGGTATTCCTCTACGCTTAAATATTGCACTGCACCGAAAGGCTTGTCACCTATCAATTCCTGAATTACATATCTCTTGTTTACAGCATCGTACTCAACCCTTCGCTGCACATTGTCGGGCATTGGATAAAAAGGGTTCGACATAGACCTGATTCCAAGTCTTTGTTTTTCTTTCAGCCCGAAAGTATTTTTTATAGTGTCCTGTTTCGCCTTTTTAGGCAAAACTTGTGAGAATGCTTCTTGTCCACCACAACTGAACGTCAGGAAGATAAATAGCGTTAATAAAGTTTTCAATGGCAGTTTCTATAAATTCTTCAATGCTATTTTTATCATTTGTTCAACAGACAGATCTTGTCCACCCACTTTCACCGCATTGTCTATTGCCTTTTCAGAGGCGGGTTTAGCAAATCCAAGCATCATTAATGCCGATAGTGCCTCTTCCCTTACTGTATTGTTTAAAGGTGCAGAAATCAAAGATCCTGATCCTTCTTTTTTTAACTTGTCCTGTAATTCCAGTACCAAACGCTGTGCAGATTTAGCACCTATTCCTTTTATTCTTTGGATGAGTGCCAGATCAGCGTTTACGATTGCTTTTTGAATTTCAAGAGGCGTGATGGATGAAAGCATCATCCTGCCGGTATTCGGTCCAATTCCTGATACAGAAATCAGATGTAAAAAAAGGCGGCGCTCCCCTTCATCGGCAAAGCCGTAAAGGGTATGCGCGTCTTCTTTTACGTGCAGCCAGACAAAAATCTTACACCTTTCGGTGTTTGCCAGACTGCTATAAGTATTTAATGAAATATTGATGTGATAGCCAATACCACCAGCCTCTACAACAATATAAGTGGGGCATTTGAATGCTAACTTACCATCAATATATTCAAACATAATTTACTTCTTTGTTCCTTTTTTAAATAATCCACCTTTTTTTGAACCGGCTTCCTGCTCCTTACCTTGTACATCTAAAACGGCTAAAGTAATCATATTTACGATCTCTCTAACTGAACTTCCAAGTTGAACAATATGAACAGGCTTATTGATACCAAGTAAAATTGGTCCTATAGCTTCGGCTTCACCTAATTCCTGCAACAATTTATAGGCAATATTACCCGATTCCAGGTTAGGGAAAATCAACGTATTTGCAGGTCCATCTACCAATCGGCTGAAAGGGAAATTGTCTTTCAACAGCTCATGATTCATCGCAAAATTACCTTGCATTTCACCATCAACCATGATATGCGGATGTTTTTCATGCAATATTTTCACTGCCTTTCTTACTTTCTCAGGAATCTCTCCCTGATTTGAACCGAAGTTTGAGTAGGATAACAAGGCAATACGTGGCTGGATATTGAATTGGCTTACTGCTTTTTCTACAAGTAAGGTTAAATCAACCAATTCTTCTGCTGTAGGATCAACATTTACAGTTGTATCCGCAAAAAACACAGGTCCTTTTTTGGTCATCATCATGTACATACCGGCAACACGGTTTACACCAGGTGCGGTACCAATCACCTGCAAAGCAGGCTTAATAGTCGAGACATAATTTCTTGTCAAGCCAGAAATCATCGCATCAGCCTCACCAAACTCAACCATTGAAGCACCAAAGTAATTCCTGTCGCGCATCAATTTAGTTGCTTCGAACAAGGTCAGGCCTCTACGCTGTCTTTTTTCATACAGGAATTGACCATATTTCTGCATCAATGCAGGTTCTTTAAACGGATCAATGATCGTTACACCTTCAAGATCAAGCGCATTCTCATCAATGATTCGCTCAATAACTTCTTTATTACCCAATAAAATCGGGATAGCAATATTCTCGTCTTTAACAATCTGCGCAGCTTTTAAGATCTTATAATGATCTGCTTCAGCAAAAACTACACGCTTAGGATCAGATTTAGCCTTATTGGTGATTGCTCTCATGATGGCATCATCCAGTCCTAATCTAAGTTTCAGTTCTTCCGTATAAGCATCCCAGTCGGTAATAACCTT
>Ga0065714_10065169_pt1 | contig 12269 bp, 23 predicted proteins | sample MisRhiReplicate2_FD_59101 | JGI IMG/M metagenome (GOLD analysis project Ga0065714, IMG submission 59101) | Miscanthus rhizosphere microbial communities from Kellogg Biological Station, MSU, sample Rhizosphere Soil Replicate 2: eDNA_1 v2... | ecosystem: Host-associated > Plants > Roots >... | reverse complement strand
TGCCGTCGTGGGTGTAAACTAAATCTGTAAAGCTAATACAGCTAAGAAAGGTCTCTCGCCATGTTTTCCATCCTTCATAAGTTGACCGGTAAGCCGGCCTGCTCCCCGTGGCCCACATACGTGCAAGCCAAGGCCATCGCCAACAGGCTCAACAACTACGGTCTCAATGACATGTACGTCGTGCGTGAGGTCCGGGCCTGATGGGCCGCCGTACCGAACTCCAGTCGGCCGCCACGCGGGTCCGGGAATCCCGTGCATACAACCTCAAAATCGAGGCTGGCATGCACGGGGACCGGTATCCGACGTCCTGGGGGCACGTCCCGCAGTTCTGCGGGGCACGGCACTGCAGCCACGCCGGCATGGAAGCCTGGGTGCCGGTAGCCAAGTCCACACCACTGCAAGCCAAGCTCCTACACAGCTCCACCTACGGCAAAGTCCAGGTAAGATGACCGCTGTAATAACTCTCCTGATTTTCTTTGCCTGCTGCTGCGGTGGAATGATCATCGGGATTAAAATTGACGACTGGATCGACAAGGATTAGGGTGAACGTCATGACAACTATTTTTGATGGTTCCAAGCAGGATCTTTTGGACGCGGTAGCCTCCGGGCACGTGGAAGCCCAGGACGCGTATGACGAGTTCGCGGTGCGCCACGCGGAGGGACGGGAAGGGTACGATGACTACGCACCAGCAGCAGAGGTACAGCACGACGCTTCGGAGGTTCAGTACACCGGCGGTGATACAGTACCGGGCAACACGGCTCCGGAAGTATCAGCGGTGGAGCAGGCTGCGGGCGGAGATCTCGGCGGAACGGGGGAGGTTCCTGGCCCAGATGCAGGCCATGAAGAACATGTGGACGCTGGAGTATAGCGCCCTTGGGTAGGGCTACCTTCGCCTGTGGGATAGCTTCAACGACCAATGACTTGGCGCCTACCCTAGAAACCGGAAAGCCCCGCTACCGTGTCGGACGGTGGCGGGGCTTTCTGCTGCCCTTTAGGCGTTGGCGGGGACGGTGACTGGCTGGGGTGTGTGGGCGGCACCGCGGAGGTAGGCGACGTCGGCGGCGACGGCGGTGACGCGGGCCTCGAGGGCGGCGACGGCGACGGAGAGAGCCTGGGTTTTACCGACGTTGTCGATGGCAGGGTCGATGCGTGCGACGAGGACGGCGAGGGCCTGGGTTTGGGAGGCCATGGCCCGGTTTTGCCCGGAGAGGGTCCGCATGATGAAACCGACGGCGGCGAGGAGTCCGGCGCCGAGCACGGAGATGACGGGGCCGATGAGGGTGGCGTCGATGGTCATATCGTCGGTTCCACGGGGGGCGGCGCCTGCGGGGCGGGAGCGGACACGGCTGGACCATTTGTGGTCATATCAGGGTCGGGGGTTGCACCGTTCCGGGCGGCGGTGACACTTTTGAGGCCAAAGATGGCCGTGAGGTAGCCGAGGGCCGCGAACACGACGCCGTAGGTGAAGGGCGCCCACCTGCCGAGGAAGGTGAGCATGTCCGGGGTGATCAACGCGAAGTTGGTCAGCAGCGAGGTCAGGAGGATGCCGAGCAGCAGGTGCCAGGAGACGGGCGCTTTCACGACGCCGCCTTGGGGGTGATGGTGACGGTTCCGGCCTTCAGGAGGGCCTGGGCGAGCGCGTCGGGGTCCATGCCCAGGTGCTGGGCGATCTGGGCGCCTAGGGCGGAGATCTGGGCACGGGTGTCGTTGATCACACGGTCCCCGTTCTCGTTGCAAAACCTGTGTATGAGATCATAGTCGATGTCTGCCATGGTTTTTCCTGTCTCTGTGGTGGGGTAGATGGTGAATTGAGGCATTATCCGGCCGTAGGTACCGTTTTGGAAGTCCCAGCCGGGTGGTAACCATTCGACGTGGCAGTGCGGACCGGTGGTGGCCGTACCGCTGTTCCCGGAGAGTCCGATGATGTCGCCTTGACTGACTCGCTGTCCTGCCGCTACGAGGGCTTGGGAGCAGTGAGCGTAGCCGAACGTGGGTTCGGTGTTCCCGGCGTCAAGGACGATGGTCAGACCGCCCATGGGGGTGTACCACCACGGGTTCGCGGTGTAATCGGAACTGAAGTATTGGGCGGCGGCAATGACACCATCAGCGGCCGCCCGGATGGGGGTACCGACTGGCACGGCATAGTCTCGTCCGGCGTGCCCTCCGGCACCGTTGACGCCATTGGAGGGGTTGTCACCGAACTGCTGAGACACTTCAGTTCCTTGCGGGAACGGGTCCATGTAATCAGTCAACTGGTACTCCTAGGTGCCGGGGAAGAGGTTGAGGACGACGGTGAACGTGTTGGTGCCGGCGGACCGACAGCCGAAGTAGGCTCGTGTGATGCCGGCGGGCATGATGTAGTCTCGTTCGATTTCCTGCCCGTCAGTGCCGGCGAAACCTCCGGTGGAGTCGAACATGTCAATGTCGGTGCTGAAGCCACGGAAGCCCAGGAAGCCTTTGAATCCGCCGGTGACGACCATGCGTGCCTGCCATGTTTTTCCGTTGCCGGTCAGGATGGTGGGGAAGTCATATTTTTGTCCGAACGTGAACGCCTGGGTGAGGTTCATGGACAAGGCTTGTGTGCTGGTGGAGAGGATTTGGAAGGGTTGCGGCCTGTTGGAGGCGTAGACGGTGAGGTTGAGGGCCGCGTCAAGGTATGACCAGTAGATGCTGAGAGTGTCGCCTTGGATGGGCAGGGTGATGGTGAGGGGTGTACTGCTGCCGGGCGTGATGGCTTGAGGGATGGTGAACGTGTTGGTGGTGATCCCGCCGGCCTGCATCAGGAATTGCCATAGCTGGGCGGAGTTGGGGGAGTCCACAGTGACGGTGAGGGAGGCGTATTTGTCGAGTCCGGTGAATGTTTTCCCGGTAACGCCGGCGACGGTGCCGTTGAAGATCAACGATCCGAGGAGCACGTTGGGGACGCCTTGGACGGCGAGTTGCGTGGCGACGGCCACGCCGACGTCGATGGGGTTCACAAGAGAGCCGACGTTCGGGGACAGGACGAGAGTGACGGCTGTGGTGACACCGGTATCGGTACTGCCGTACACGGCTACCCCGTCCGTGGTCCACGACACGGACCCTTTCGGCCCTACCCTGATCCCGCCTTGTCCGGGTCCGGGGGTGGGGTTCGCGGAGATCCAGACGGCGTTGCCGGGGTCACCGTTGTAGATGGTGGTGCCGGCGGCCATGCCGGTGGAGACCGTGGTGACACGGCCGGGGAACAGGGTGACAGACGACTCAGCCATGGCTGGCTAGTTCAGTTTTTCGATAGTGGGATTCCAGAACAGGTACGTCCCGCCCCCACGGGTCTGGAACGTTGCTGCGATGGTTTGGCTGCTGCCGCTAGGAACGGTGTAGGTAGGTGTACATAGAACGCCTGTCCTTGACTGGGCGCCCATGTTCTCATTCTGTGTACCAGATACACTGTTGGGGTTGGCATCGGAGGACCATTCAACATCAAGGGCGACTGTTGCACCATTGAGTTCCAGCGTGGCGTATAGCGCTTGAGTATTTGCTGCCGGTGCCGGGTCAAGGTTGGAAATATCGTATTCGACGGAGAAACGTAGCTGATCCCCGGGCGCGAACTCGCTGAGCGACTGTTGCAGGGTTGTACTGCGGTAGAAACGAATCGAACCGTTGGGCATGACGACTTGAAGTTTTTGGCCGGGCCTATCGGTAAACGCTATGCGGCCATATGTGGGGTCCGTACCCGTCGCGCCGTTGACAGTCCAGCCGGTGGGAACAGCCGTTGAGGTTCCAGAGAATGAACCGCCATTGTTTTTTAGCAAGTTCCGTGCATCGGATGCCGGAAGTGTGATCTGTGACTGCGGGATCAGCGGGCCTATTTTGCGTGCGAATTCGGCGCCCGCGGCCACTGCTGCGGGCGTTGCGAAGTGGATCCCGTCCCAGGAATATCCGGAAACGTAGTCGTTCGTTGTCGGGTCCATTGTGGCCCGTTCAAGGTCCACGATTACGAATCCCTTCCGAAGCATTTGCTGGGCGCGGAGCCATTGGTTGATCTGGGAGCGGAGAGCTTTCTGGTTGCTGGTTGCCCCGGTCCTGGGTGGGGCCGTTACTTGGATGATGAATTTTCCGCTGGCGGTAGCAGCGTCCCAGATCTGGTTGTATGCCGCCTGGGTTTGGGCTACGGTACGGAAACCGCCATCAATGTTGGTCACGTCGTTGGTTGGACCACCGATGATTGCGTATCCTGCGTCCACGTTGATCAGATCGGATTGAAGGCGGAGGAGGAAAGCTCCGGTATCTTCGCCGCCTACTCCGCGGTTGACCCATTCGAACCGGTGGCCCAGCATGGAATTACCGTGCGTGACATAGCCGCGCGATCCGGGGCTGGGCCGGAGAGGTTGCCATGCCGCATCGCCGTAGTTGTAGTATTCGATGGAATTACCGAACAGTACAGCCTTGTTCTTGCGAAGCTGTGTATATTTCGCGGTAAGCGCTGAATCGGTGGCGAAATTACGCCCGCTGCTGCTCACCGGACATCCTCCACCAGGTACAGGGCGCCTTCGATGGTGCCGGTGACGACTTCGATGTAGAGCCCGTATTTGTAGGTGACGCCGGGGAGGGCGAACCAGTCGCGGATGGATTCGTTGGCTGCGAGTCCGATGGTGGAGATGAGGTCCCCGGCGGTGGAGTTTCCGTCGCGGAGCCGGATGACGGCGGTGGAGCCTGCGGTTTCCCGGAAGCTGAAGCCGCCCAACGCGCCGACGCCGATGACGAGGATGCCGCCGGCGGCGGAGACGGGCCGGTAGACGACGCGCTTTTCGGGTTTGACTGGAGCTTGAGTGTAGAAGTCTCCGGGGCGGACGCTCATCAGGTCTTGGGGGTTGGCATGGTCGGGGTATCCGGCCTGCTCTTCCGGGGTCGCGTAGATCCCGTCGGCGGTGTCCTGGATTTGGGTGTCGGTGATGCCGGAGTCGGGGAGGAAAGCGATGCCATCGGGTGGCCCGCCGGTGAATCCGTACTGTGAAGGGTCGATACGGTCGCTCATGGCGTCGCTTTCGTGAGAGCTGTGACTGGATTGAATTTCAGGATTTTCCCCAAGGCTATCATAATGAGAATGATTCCCAAGAGGGCGAGGCCGATGCGCTGCCAGTTCGCCCCGTCCCCCAGCCATGCGACGACCTTCCCCCAGGTGTCCGCCAGCGCCGTGAGCGCGTCCACCGGGTTCGAGGTATCGGAGGCCAGGGTGATCCCTACCCCGTCAATGCTGGCGGGGTTGATGGGCCGCAACGCCCCCGCCACCCCCAGGCGCGGCCCGGTGGTGGTTTCGGCGTAGCGGTGCCCGTTGGTGTTCTGGGATTCGATCTGAATGACCGGTCCGAGATCCGCGATGACAACGGCGGTGTGGGAGACCGGGGCGTAGCCGCTGCCACGGTTCCAGAAGATCTGGTCCCCGGCCTTGAACGGCCCCAACGCCCCCACTTTCGTGTAGAACTGGTCGAGTCCGCCCATGGGAAAACTCTCGTACTGGGTAATGGCGTAGTTGTCGCCCGTCGTGGGGACCGGCGGGGACCCGACGACCCGGAGATTGTAGTCATTCGTCAACGCGACGCATTCGCCGGAGCCGATGGTCTTGCCTTCGACGTCGGCCCGCCATGAGGCCAGGGACATGGTCACAGGACGGCCGCCTTCACAGCGACCTTGGCGACTTTGTCCACCGCGGCGCCGACGTTGAACGCCTTCCACACGGCGATGCCGATCAGGAATGCCCCCAGCACGAACAGGCCGGCACGCTGCCAGAACGCCGGATCGGTCAGCAGCGCACCGATTTTCTGCAGGCCTGCGGTGAAGCCGCCGATGCCGGTGGTGATCGGGTCCACCCTGGTGCCGTAGGCGATGGCGGCCTGGATGGCCTGCGCCCGCCCCCAATTCGCCTGGTACCTGTCGGGGAACGCGGATTTCTGGACTTTCTGCGCCCGCACCCACGGATCCCCGGACGGTGCATTCTTCAGCGCCGCGAAAAACTTTTTGGATGCGGTCACCGGGTCCATGAGTTCGCTGGCGGTGCCCCACATGCCCACCTGCTGCTGAAACAACCCCACCGAATTGTGGTCACTTCCGACCTTGTCATTCGGGATCGCCAACGACTCAGGCACGTTGGAGTTGGCCTGGTTGAGCAGCGATGATTCGGTGAGTGCGACCATGAGGGCGGTGGCGATGTCGTCCTTGGACGCCCCGGCCTTCGTGCCGGTGTCGATGATGGTCTGGGCGTAGCCGAACTGCGCCGGCGAGAGGCCCAGACCGCCCGGAGTGGTGGACATCAGCCGAACAAGGAACCGGCGATACGCCCCAGCGGGGAATTCGCCTTCGACGCCAGCGGGGCGAAGGACGCCAGGAGCGGCCCGACCTGCTCCACGAGCGGACCCACCTGGGACAGCAGCGGCAACACGTTCTCCTCGAGGAGCTTCATGGTCCCGAAAATGTAGTTCACCTTGTCCTCCAGCGACGGTTCGACCGCTGCTCCGGAGGAGGGGTGCGCCTTCAACGCCTCTTCAAGGGCGGTACCGGTCGGAAGTGTGAAGTCATCAAATGCAGTCATGTTATTCAGTGCCCGTCTGTGATTAGCGTGAATCGGCATCGATTACGGAATGATGCCATAGGGAGAGTGTAGCGAAAATCAGAACCATTATCAGTAACACCCGGAAGTCGCCGGCCAGCGCCCAAAACACCGTGCCGATGATGACGGCCAGGGACCCGACGGTGAGGTTGGCATCCAACCACCGCTGCTTGATGGCCACATGCTCCGGCCCGGACGGGTCCACGCCCCGGCACTCCGAGAGGGTGGGGGCGTTCTTGTTCCACGCATCCCAAAGCTGGAAACCGGCGAGGCCCACCACGGCCACCGCGGCCGGGGCCTCCAGCCTGGTCAGGCTGCTCATGCGAGGATATGGGCGAGGGTGGAGACCAGCTCATGCGGGATCACCAGCACCTGCCCCGGATCGAGCTGGTTCGGGTTCGCGATGTAGTGCCGGTTCGCCTGATAGATCAGGATCCACCTGGACGGGTCCCCGTACCACGCCTGGGCGATGGTGGAGAGGGTTTCCGCGTGCCGGACCCGGTGCGTGCGCTTACTCATGTTGAGAACCGTTCTCGTCTAAGGGATGGTGATGACGTCGCCGGCACGGAAACCGGCGCCCGGATTCGCGGACGTAATCTTCCCCGACTCCGCAGTACCGTAAAACTTCGCCGCAATCGAAACGGGCGTATCGCCGGGCATCAGCGTGTACCGGTGATTCGCCGGGGCACCCGCGCCGGAGCCGTGCGCCTGCCCCGAGCTGGCGTTGATCTTGTCATACGCGGGGAAGCCCAGGGCCGCCCACTGCGCATAGGTGATACCGATCTGCTGCCCGTCCGGGGTAATCCCGTACAGGGTGGGGTCGTCGGCGAAGGACAGGAACTTCACGAATTTCTTGTTCAACGGCACGTTCGGGGCCGTCTGGACGATGCCTTCGGGCGGGGTCTGGAACTGCTTCACGGCCGTGTCGACAATGGCTTTCTCCGCGTCCGAAAGGGCCTGCCCGCCCAAATACTTGGACAGGGCGTTGGAGACGTCCGTGCCCGAATAATGTCCCGTGCCGACGAGGAAGTCTGTGACAGATTTGGCCCACATGGCATTCGTGGACACGGCAGGCTGCCCCACCGGGAACGTCTGCACGGCGCCGGAGTAGTTGTTGGCGCCCGGTGCGGGGCCTGCGCTGGTGAAGCCGGTGGAGTCCATGACGGGTGTGGCGAGGGCCGCACTCCCGGTGCCGGTGGAGGCCTGCCCGCGTTTCCGGAACCAGTACACCCCGTACGCTGCTCCCACGATGATCAGGACCCAGGCGAAACCGGGCAGCGGGCCGATCTTTTTTGTGAACGCGTTGCCGACGTTCTCCGGGATGACCTCGCTCACAGTGCAGCCACCATTCCGGCCTCGGCTTGAGCCTGGCTAAAGTTCGCCTGCGCCGCCGAGTAGTACGCTGCGGTGAGGGAGTGTCCGTAGTCGGGTCCGCCGGCCACCGGCCCGTTCGCCTGCACCCTGGGGGCATGCAGGCCGGTGCGGGAACCGGTCCAGACATCCGAGACCATGCCGTCCACCGGTCCGACGGAGTGGATGGCCCGGTTCGTGCCCGGCATCCCTCCCGTGTCCCTGGGGGCGGTGAGGTCCTGGGATCCGGGAGCAGGCGCCAAATACGATACACCCGGCACGGCGCCGGGCTGGTCAAGGTAGCCGAGCTGGTACTGGCCAGCGTATTCCGGGTTGGCGTCCTGGAACAGTTCACCCGTGGCGGCGCGGTACGCGGACGGGCCGTCCTCCACGCCGTGGAATTCCGGGTACGCCACGGAATCGAGTTCCACCGTGTTGGGGAAGTCGAAACCCTCCGTGGGGCGCCCGTACTCCCGCGGACGCAGGTCCGTGGCGAGCGGCTTAGTGAACCATCCCATGACTGTCTCCTAAATTGGGTTCGGGTACGGGTTTAGCCGTTGCCCATGGCGGCCTTGATGCTGCCGATGAACGTCCGGCCGCCGGCGTCGATGACGGCCGGGGTCTGGCGTCCGGGCAGGACCAGGGTGGTCACAATGGCCAGGATCACAATCGTCCCGAACACGTTGATGACTTTGTCTCCCATGATGGTTTCCTTCTATTTGGCGGGATTGAGGGCGGTAAACAGGTCCTGCCCGTTGATCAACAACGAGGAGAGGATCAGGAGCAGGCACAGGAGCGAAGCAAGGTATTCGGAGGCGATCCCCGCGGCGAACAGGAACAAGCCCAGGGCGAAACCGCCGATCACCGGCGCCATCACGGTCGACACTTTCTTGGCGGGCTGCTTCGGGTTCTCGGCGTTGTACTTGGTGTTGGCCAGCCGGGTCACTTCGGCTCCAGCCACCACCACGACAACGGTGGTGATCACGGTCGCGGTGAAGTCAGGCATAGGTCATCCTTGGGATGTAGGTGCCCGGGTTGTCCGCGTACCCTTTCGGGACGACACCGATCATGTTGCCGTTGGCGTCGTACAGGTTCCCGGACCGCACCACCGGCTGCTGCCCCTCGAAAGGGACAGGGGCCGTGGATTCGCGCTGGTTGAGCGGGTTGGACGCGGACGTGTCCACGCCGGTGCCCAGGGTTTTGGACAGGACGGCCGCCGGGTGCTGCTTGGTGTACGCGGCGTACAGGAACAGCACGCCGGCACCCCCCAACACCCATAGAAGGAGGCCGTCCCGCCCGCCCATTAGTGCATCCGGATGGACTTGAAAACCACGCCGCCGAACAACCACAGCAGCGCCAAAGCCCCGAGAATAAGCAGGACGGTGTGGCCGACGGTGACGTTGGCCCCGGCCCCGGCACCGCCGCCGGGGATGGGGTTCCCGGTGACGTGTGCGGAGAGGTTCACGCCGGTCTGCCCGGATCCGGTATCGGCAGAAGACATAGACATGATCTAAACTCCTAGATCCAGTTGGGGGCGTAGACGGCCTGCGGGGAGGACGGGCGGATGTTGTTCTGCAACACCAGCAGGGACGATGCAGCGCTTCCCCAGTTCACGGCTTCAATGTTCAGGGCGGTCGCGGAGCCGGTCACCAGCCACTCGTTCCGGTTGGAGCTGGAGTCGACGCGGGCGCCGCCGGTCGCGCCGTCGTTCATGAAGTCCGTGATGATGTACACGCCGTTGTCCAGCTTGTTGATGGCCGGGGTCGCGGACAGGCCGCCGGTGAGGCGGTACTCGCGGGCATGCTGGGCACGCCACTGCGCGGATGTTTTGCGCATCCATGGGTCGTTGTTGACGTACATGTTGAACACGGACGGCCAGGCGGCTTCGGTGCGGACACCGGAGGAGTCGCGGAGGATCAGGATGATGTGCCGGATGGTGTTGCCCACGTTGAGGAGCTGGATGTTCTGCTGCGTGGACGGGTTGATGCTGGGGGTCTGCGTCTGGATCAAAGACACGCTGCCGTTGCCCAGGGGCGCGGTTGCCTGTACTTCGCCGTTGGCGTTGAGCGCGGCCGGAGCGGACCAGTATTCCATGGTCGCCGTGATCGACACGGTCGGGGCCGCGGTGGGGGCGGTCGAGTAGACGTTCGCCAGGGAATTCAGCGACAAGTTCAGCAGGTAACTCTGGTTGGCGGCCATGTTCTGCAGGGCGCCGAACGCGTCGCGGGAGTCGATCTCCACCGGGATCACGATTTCGAACGCGAAGGACCCGCCCGTGGAGCCGGAACCGGTCACGAGGGAGTAGCCGGGGTCAGCGCACGGGTCGGCGAAGCCGGTGCCGAACGCACCGTACTTGTTCTCCACGTACAGGGCGAAACCGTCGATCGTGGAGATCAGGGAGTCGCCGTTGGCCGAGAGCAGGGAAATCTGCTGCAGGATGTTGAACGGGGCGTCGTTCTGGAACGCGACGGTCGCGGAGTTGCCCGCGGAGGTGCCGGTCACGGTGAGCCGGACCTGACGCAGGTACCCGGCGGCGGGGAGCTGCTGCGGCGGCAGCGCCTGCACCGTGGTGTTCAACGTGGTGGGGCCGGTCTGGAACGCCAGGCGGGACTTCTTGCGGGACGCGCGGGTGAAGGGAATGGACACGACCGGGGCCGCGTTCTGCCCGGCCGGCTGTGCGGCGGCGGGGCGGGCGAGGGTGGGAGCAGGAGACACGGATTTTCCTTAGCTGGAGTGGAGGGTTGCGGGCTTAGGCCGTGAGGCCGAACGTGTTGCACCAGGACGCGGCAAGCCCGGACCGGTCGGCAAACTTCATTGCCAACAGGTTCAGGGCGCCCATGATGGCGATCACGTAAAGGACGGTAATGATCCCGTCAATTCCGGAAATATGAAGATGCACGAGAGGCTCCTAGGCCGAATGTGGAAAGTGTGCAGGGAATAAGTACAGGACCACCGTAACATGCTAATGATTCCCATTAGCATTAGCAGGTCGAAAATTTTTAGACGTCAGGCTTGCTGACCCGGATGAAAACTTTGCCTTCACCGTGAACGCCGGCGTCAGGCGGGTACAGCCAGTAGCCGCCCTGTTGCTGCTCATAGGGCCGCAGTTCGTCCCAGCTCAAAGGTTCCATGTCAACTGTGTACTTGGGATCGGACGACTTGGCTTGACGTGCCCCGGGTCTTGATGTAGATGAACTCGTGCTCGTCCAGGGTTTTGAGTTGTTCGGTGATCATTTTCGCGTCGATCCCACCGACATCGGCCAGGCGTTGGGCGTCCTCGCGTTTGTTCGACTTCCACAGGAACAGGTGCGTGGAATTCGGCAGGGTGGACGCGGGGAGCCATGCGGGTCGCTGTCCGCCGCAGATCACGGTGACCTTGATGGACCGGGATTGCTCCAGAAGGTACGTGAGGAGCTGCTTGAGACCCAGGTTTTCGGCCATGTACTTGGACTCGTCCAGCCACGCGGTCCAGCCGCCCTGGGAGATGATCATGTTGATCGCGGCCGCGAAGGCGTGCTGCTGCTTGTGCATCGTGGCCCGGATGTCGTTTTTCACCGGCTTGGGCCACAACAGGATCCGTTCGTCATAGGAGCGCATTTCGTCGATGGATTCGACGCGGCGGAAACCGTGCTTGTTGACCAGCTTGTGATACAGCGGATCGTCCGGTTTCGTGCCGAAAAAGATCGAATGCCGGCGCAACGGGATCAGCTCCAACAACAGGGTCGTTTTGCCGGCCCCGGTGGGCGCCACGGCGGCAACGTGTTCGCCTTGGCGCCACCGGAACCGGTCAACGAAATCAGCCCATGGCAGGGCCGGGATCTCCGGGTGCGCCTGGACTGATACAGCCATTACGCGACCGCCTTGACGCCCTTGAAGGCGAGCAGGCCGCCGACGATGATGAAAATGATGGGAACTACTTTGCTCATGGAGTGTCACCCCCTGCCCTTCCTAGCAGCTTGGTCAGATCCAACCGGATCAGCCCATGATTACTCATGATCGGAATCACGATGGCTCCGACTGCGATAATCAAGCCTGAGTATTTGCCGGGAGCGGTGAGCCACTCAAGGTATTTGCGCAGCTCCCGCTCGTCCTTGGCCAGCTCCACCAGCTCGTGCACCACATCGGGGCCGCCCTCGACAACGACTTTCCCGTCCTTCTCGTGCACAAAAGACAGGGCAATGCCCATGCCGGTGACGTAGCGGGTGAGGAGGGTTTCGACTTCTGCGGCTTTCGGCCACGACTTCCCTGACAGCGCCGATTTCCCGGACGCGAATTTCTCCTGGGTCGGGGAACCTTTGCCGCCCTTGTGCTCGTCGCAGAATTTCGGCGGCCGCC
>Ga0065714_10003439_pt1 | contig 12271 bp, 8 predicted proteins | sample MisRhiReplicate2_FD_59101 | JGI IMG/M metagenome (GOLD analysis project Ga0065714, IMG submission 59101) | Miscanthus rhizosphere microbial communities from Kellogg Biological Station, MSU, sample Rhizosphere Soil Replicate 2: eDNA_1 v2... | ecosystem: Host-associated > Plants > Roots >... | reverse complement strand
CCGTTACCCTGATCGTGTTATCACCAAGAATTTTTTGAGTTTCACGAACTAATTTCATTTCTTCTTTAGTGTATCCGTTTTCTTCAAAACTATCGCAATGTGGAATCGCATTTCTGTGAATTGGGTATTTGTAAGCCATTTCTCCCTGAATTCCTGCGTACTCATTTTCTAACTGTTTTACCGCTTTTACACCAGTTCCGGTGATTGATTGGTAAGTAGAAACGATAACTCTTCTAATGTTGTATTTTTTATGCAAAGGTGCCAATGCCAATACCATTTGAATAGTAGAACAGTTTGGGTTTGCAATAATTTTGTCTTCTCTTGTTAAGGTGTCTGCATTGATTTCAGGAACTACTAATTTTTTTGTAGGATCCATTCTCCATGCTGAGGAGTTATCGATAACGGTTGTTCCGGCTGCAGCAAATTTTGGCGCCCATTCTAATGAAGTATCACCTCCGGCAGAGAAAACCGCAATATCAGCTTTCATATCAACTGCTGTTTGCATTCCTACAACCTTATATTTTGTTCCTTTATATTCAATTTCTTTTCCTACTGATCTTTCAGATGCAACAGGAATCAATTCTGTAACCGGAAAATTTCTTTCCGCTAAAACTTTAAGCATTACCTCGCCAACCATACCAGTGGCACCTACAACCGCTATTCTCATTTTTATATTTTTAGTATGAATTAAATCTAAATTATAATGCAAAAGTATACATAATAAAAGTCAAAACAAGACGCTTCACAAAAAATAACAAAATGTTACAAATTAAACAAACATAAAAAAACCGCCCCAATTAAGGAGCGGTTAAGTTAGACTTAGTGTAGCGGTATTGTATATTATTGTTTATTTTTTAACAGATCTCTAATTTGAGTAAGCAATTCTTCTTGTGTTGGTCCTGCAGGTGGCGCAACAACTTCTTCTTTCTTTTTCACTTTATTTATTCCTTTAATAATTAAGAACAATACAAAAGCAACAATTATAAAGTTAATTACAGCCGAAAGGAACAGACCGTATTTTACTCCTCCAAAAGCGGTTAGCTCCTCAATGGTAGATAAATGAGCTGCATCTAAAGCTGGTTTCAATAACAATGGTGTAATTACATTTTCGATAAATGAGCTTACAATTTTACCAAAAGCAGCTCCAATGATTACACCGACAGCCAAATCGACCACGTTGCCTTTCATTGCAAATTCCTTAAATTCTGAAAAAAATCCCATAATTATTTATTTTAATAGTGATTAGTAGATATCGAAAATACGTAATTTTCTTTAAAATTCCAGCAAACTATCGGAAAAATACCCTTTTTACACGCTGTGAAATACTCGTCATAATTTCATACGGAATTGTTTTTAACGCTTCTGCCATTTCAATAACCGTTGGGTTTTCGCCGAAAATTATAACCGAATCCCCTTCTTTGCAATCAATTTCGCTAACGTCGACCATTAACATATCCATACAAACACTTCCTACAATAAATGCTTTTTGATTTTTAATCGTAACAAAACCAACTTCATTTCCCCATAATCGAGAAATTCCATCAGCATAACCAATTGGAATTGTGGCTATTTTTGTTTCTTTCTCCGCCATAAAACGACGCCCGTAACCAACGCTATCACCGGCAGGAATAGTTCTTACCTGAGAAATAATCGATTTCAATGTTCCGACATTTTCCAGATATTTTTGTTCCGATGGATCATTGGAAACACCGTATAAACCAATTCCCAATCGTACCATATTATACTGTGCATTTGGGAAATTGCTAATTCCGGACGTATTCAAAATATGTCGAATTGGATTAATATTTAATTCTGAAATTAATTTTGATGATAATTTTTCGAACAAATTAATCTGCGAAAGCGCAAATTCGTAATGCTTCATTTCGTCACTCGTTGCCATATGCGACAAAACACTCTGAATGCGAACGGTTGAATTCCCCTTTAAAGTTGCAATCAATTCATCGATTGTATTTTCTTCAAAACCCAAACGATGCATTCCGGTATCTAATTTGATATGAATCGGAAAATTCTTCAGATTCTTTTCACGCGCAATTTTCAAAAACGCATTTAATCCTTTTATGCTATAAATTTCAGGTTCTAACTGATATTGAATAATCGAAGGAAAACTGGTCGATTCCGGATTCAAAACCATAATGGGCAATTTAATTCCGCCATTTTTCAATGAAATTCCTTCATCGGCGAAAGCCACGCCTAAATAATCTACCTTATGATGTTCGAGTAATTTTGCAATTTCCAAACCTCCGTTTCCATATCCAAAAGCTTTCACCATAACCATGATTTTCACTTCCGGATCCAATTTAGCTTTAAAGAAATTTAGGTTGTGACTGATCGAATCTAAGTTAATTTCCAGAACCGTTTCATGTGTTTTTTCTTCAAGCAAGGAAACGATTTCTTCAAACTGAAACGATCTCGCACCTTTAATGAGGATCGTTTCATTATTGAAATTTAAACTTTCGAACTTCGAAATGAATTCGGCAGTATTTCCAAATGTGTTGATATTTGGGAATTTATTTTTAAAAGAGGTGATTGTCTTTCCAATTCCAATTACCCTGTTCACTTTATTATCCGCTATAAGTTGTGCCACTTTAGAATACAATTCTTCATCTGAAAATCCGCTTTGAAAAATATCCGATAAAATAACGGTTTTCGTTGCGTTCTTCTTTTGCTGACTTTCCAGAAAATCCAAGGCAATCTTTAAGGACTGAAAATCGGAACTGTAACTGTCATCAATAATACTGCAATTGTTGATTCCGTTTTTTACTTCCAAACGCATTTCGACCGGATACAACATTTTCATGCGGCCCTGAATGGTCTCAAAATCATAATTAAAATACAGTAAAACTAATAAACAGGAAATCGCGTTTTCAACAGAAGCAGCATCCTGAAACGGAATTGCCAAATCGAAAAATTCGTTTTGATATTGATATTGAATAATGGTTTTTTCATTTCTGTTTTCCTTTTCCAGTATAAACACATCTGCAGCATTATCTGTAAAACTCCAGGAAAAAAGAACTCTGTCATTTATTGGATATTCTTCACAAAATGCCTTTAAACAGTGATCAACAAGTTTATTTTTTTGATAAATTATAACTTTTGATTTTTTGAAAAGCAATAATTTCTCTCTGATTTTTTGTTCTGAATTTTCAAAGCCTTCATCGTGGGCAGAACCAATGCTGGTTAAAATACCAATTGTAGGCTTAACAATATTTTCGAGTTTGCCCATTTCATTCACCGTCGAAATTCCGGCTTCGAAAATACCCAAATTATGTTTTTCGTTAATAGCAATTACCGAAAGCGGCACACCCACCTGGGAATTGTAACTTTTAGGACTTCTGATCACATTATAATCAGGGCTTAATAAAAAATTAAGCCATTCTTTTACAATTGTTTTTCCATTGCTTCCGGTTATTCCGAGGATCGGAAAATTAAAAAGATCACGGTAATAACCTGCAAATTGCTGTAAAGCTTTAAGGGAATTTTTAACTACCAAAAAATTGGCTTTCCCTTCACTATCCTTTGGAATATGATGCACTACAAAATTCTGAACTCCTTTTTCTATCAACTCCGGAATATATAAATGAGCATCATTATTAGCGCCTGATAAAGCAAAAAATAATGTTTTTGATCCGTTTTGCAACGAGCGGCTGTCGATAGAAATATGGTCAACAAAAATATCAGTATCAGGACCGATCCATTTGGCGTCAAGAACCGAAATAAGGTTTTTTAAGTTTATGCTCATTTAAAAAGTTTCTTTTGTCAAATTTAGAAAAAGGTTTGCCACGAAGTTCACAAATTTTCACTAATTATTTTCACGCAGATTAAAAAGGTTAGCCACGAACTGGCACAAATTTTCGCTAATTCTTTGCGACTAAAAATAGCCACGAATTCACGAATTATTTTGCACGCAGATTTTATTTAAATCGAATAAAATTTGCTAAAATCTTAAGAATCATCATGAAATTAGATTAGCAGAATAAACACAAAAAAATCATTTTAATTCTTTAATCTGTGGCAAAAAAACACGGCCCGCACACGACAATGAACAGAGCAGACAATTGCACTGTTGTACACGAATTGTCATATTTTTTTACCACAGCTTTAAAATAATTTAAAAATAATTTGTGAAAATTTATATATTTCGCGGCAAAAAACATTATTATATTTGTTGAATACCACAAAAATATAGCGTTTTGAAAAAGATACTTCCGATATTCTCCTACATCTTACATCCGATTTTTATTTCGATGTATGCGACTTTGTTTTATCTTTTTTGCAAGGGAGATATTTTCACGAATCAGGAGAAATATTATGTGTTATTTCAAATTCTGATTATTACTATTTTGGTTCCTATATTGTTTTTCCTGCTGCTTCGCTCGACAGGACACGTCGATTCTATAATGGTAGCAGAAACATCACAACGTAAAATTCCGCTCATTTTGCAGTGTTTTTTATATATCCTGTTGGTAAAAAGGAGCATTGTGATTGTGCGTTATCCTGAACTTCATTTCTTTTTTTTGGGTGCATTATTCAGTACTATCTTAGCTTTGGTATGTTCGCTCTTTAAAATAAAAGCAAGTTTACATACTATGGCCATGAGCGGCTTTACCATTTTTGTGATAGGTTTGAATATTCATTTGCAAATGCAAAATCCGTATTGGCCAGCTCTTTTGATTTTGCTGACCGGAGTGGTAGCTTCGTCAAGATTAGAAATGGGAGCACATACATCAAGAGAAATACTGATTGGGCTGGCATTGGGTATATTACCGCAGTTATTGTTTTTGTATTTGTGGTTATAAAATGTAAAAAATCAATCCAAGATTTAATGTTCTCATGTTTACACTTTCGCCGTTTATAGTCTTTACTGTAGATTTATACAACGGATTTAAACCATAATAGGCATAAATATTCCAGGTATTGTATCCTGCTGAAATGTAAGCTCCATATTGAAAATCATTTAAATCCGGATTATTCACAATTTTATAGGTATTCTCTCCGTCTTTCAAAACAGATTTAGCCGTGAAAACATAGCTAAATTTTATTCCCGTATAAATTCTCCAGAATTTAGTACTTTCAAAAGTAGAATTTCTCCATCTAAATTCTATAGGTAAATCAACTGAATATTGTCTAAACCTATTGGATACAAATTCTCCATAATCGTTGACACCATAAAGTAATGATCCGTCCATAGCTGTTGAAACCGTTAGATTTTGATAATAATTTTGATAACTTATTCCTAAACCGGGTGCTATAGCAAATGTTCGTTTTTTATTAAGCGGAAAATCGCGCAGAAAACCTGCGGAAATTCCGGCAGAAAACTTATCCTGTTTTAAGCCTGGAGGCCCCTGAACCAACATATTATAGGTAACGGAGAAATAAAACTGATCTTCACGATATAAGGAATCAATTTTAATTACGGGTTTTATTTCAGGTTTCACTTCTTCCTGCGAAAAAACGTTTAAAAACGAAACTAAAAACAAACAACTAAAAAGGAATCGCATATCGTATTTTGGTTTTAAAGTGGTTTTCAAATAAACGTTTTTTTGCGTTGATTTATTTCACACAAATATAATATAATGCCAGTTCAGGATACCATTTGAAAGTAATTATTCTCTTTTTCACGACGAATAAAACGATTTGTTGTGTTTTTTTCAACCAATTAGCAATAGAATCTAAAAAATAAACCAATTTTTCATTGGTCTTTTATACCTTTGTCGGGCATGAAAAAAAAGCAGCTCCTATTAAGTGTTTCTTTCGCGCTGACAATATTGTTCTCAATATTGTTTCAGTCGGTACACAGTTATGAGCATATTGTAAAGCAGCTTTCAGAAAAACAATGTCATCACGATTATAATGATCCTCAAGGTGAAATAACACACCAGCATCATAATTATGATTTGTGTTACGTTTGTCATTTTGCTTTCGGAAGTTATATTCTTCCTGAAGATTTTGCTTTTCAGTTTCGCTCTTTTCACAAAGAAATCCCTTATTTCTTCACTATTTCTGAGAACGTTTTTTCATTTTCAGGAAGTGCTTATTTATTACGCGGACCACCCGCTGCTATAGTTTCTTAGATTTCGAAATACTCGAAATAAAACCAAAATTCTTATTATAAATTCGAAAGAAAATAAATTTTCCATCCTGAAATTATCGGGATTGGCAAGTTTGCTTTGATTGCTGTTTTTATTCTAAAAGAAAAATCAATTTAACTATAGCATCATTTTCAAATGAAAAAAATCATATTAGCCCTTATTTTAGGGTTTTCGAGCCTACTTTCTGCTCAAAATACTGTTACGGGAACTGTAACTGATCTTCAGAACCAACCCTTGCCGGGCGTTTCTGTTTACGCACCTGAATTACACAAAGGAACAACCACCGACGCAAACGGAAAATACGAATTTACCAATCTTCCAAACGGAAGTTTCAGGGTTGCTTTTACTTTTGTCGGTTTTACGACTCAAAACAAAACCATCGCTAAATTATTAAAAGAAAACACTTTAGATATCACACTTTCAGAATCTGTTTTTGAAATGGATGAAGTTGTGGTTTCTACTCCTTTCAACAAATTGCAATCGCAAAACGTTATGAAAGTTGAGCATGAAAGCATCAAAACCTTACAGCAAAAGGGAACTTCAACTTTAATTGAAGGTTTGGCAACAATTCCAGGAGTTTCGCAGATTTCCACCGGAACTTCTATCGGAAAACCCGTAATTCGAGGTCTAAGCGGTAATCGCGTTTTGGTTTATTCACAAGGTGTACGTATCGAAAATCAACAATTTGGAGATGAACATGGTTTGGGGTTAAACGATGCCGGAATTGAAAGTGTCGAAGTGATCAAAGGACCAGCTTCTTTACTATATGGTTCTGATGCATTGGGTGGCGTTTTGTATTTCAATCCTGAGAAATTTGCTGATGCCAATACTTTTAAAGCTAATTTCAGTCAAAAATATTTTACCAATACAGAAGGAAGCAATTCCTCTATTGGATTAAAAACCTCTACAGATAATTGGAAATTTTTGGCCAGAGGAAGTTTCAACACCCATTCTGATTACAAAATTGCAGATGGCGACCGTGTAACCAATTCTCGTTATAANGAAACNGATTTTAAAACAGGAATTGGNTATAGCAATTCAAGTTTCTCCAGTGTTTTAAGATACAACTACAATAAATTAGATCTTGGAATTCCGGAAGATGGAATTGGAGAGCAGTCTTCAAGTAAAAACACCCTGTTTCCGAGACAAGGAATCTTCAATCATTTGTTGAGTTTAAACAATGTTATCTTTTTTGAAAACTCAAAATTAGATGTTGATTTAGGATATATCGCCAATGACAGAAGCGAATTTGAAGACAGTAATGACGCTTCCTTAAGAATGAAATTGAATACTTTCAATTACAACGCGAAATATCATTTCCCAAAAATGGGTAAAATTGAAACGATTTTAGGCGTTCAGGGAATGCATCAAACCAATACAAATTTTGGTGAAGAATTTTTGATTCCGGATGCAACAACAAACGATTTTGGTGTTTTTGGAACAGCGAATTACGAGTGGAACAACAGTGTTTTACAAGCAGGATTACGTTTTGACAATCGAAATATAACTTCTGAAGCACACGGAATTGTTGGCGAAGAAGGTTACTTTCAGGCTTTAGACAGATCTTTTGACAGTTTTAATGCTTCTCTGGGATATAAAACCAAATTAGCAGAACCTTTAACCCTTCGACTGAATGTTGCCACTGGATTTAGAGCACCAAATTTAGCAGAATTAACTTCAAACGGGGTTCATGAAGGAACGAATCGCTACGAAATTGGTAACCCGAATTTAAAAACAGAACAAAACGTTCAGACCGATTTAAATTTAGAATATAAAAATTCTCATTTTGAATTCTTTGTAAACGGGTTTTACAATCACGTAAACAATTATATCTACACTTCGCCAACCGGAGATGTTATTGAGGATAATGACGTTTTTGCNTACGTACAGGATAATGCACAATTGTATGGTGGTGAAGCAGGATTACACTTTCACCCGCATCCGCTGGACTGGCTGCATTTTGAAACCAGTTTTGAAACCGTAACCGGTAAAAAAGACAACAAAGATTATTTGCCTTTAATTCCGGCTAACAATTGGAACAACACCATTAGAACCGAATTCAAAATTAANGATTGGCTNCAGGAAGGTTTTGCAACCTTAAACGTTTCATCNACTTTTAATCAGGATAATGTGAGTGGTTTTGAAACAGCTTCTAAAGGATATACTTTGGTAAACTTAGGATTTGGAGGAACAGTAAAATTGGGTAAAACTGCTTTTGATGTAAATCTGAATGGAAACAATTTGTTTGATAAAGAATACATTGCGCATCTTTCAAGATTAAAAACAGATGGTATTCCTAATATTGGAAGAAACATTGTTTTGGGAGTNAATTTTAATCTGTAACTTTTAAATTTAACCGCAAGGAACGCCAGGAGTTACGCTAAGTTCGCAAAGCTTTNTTTTAAACTTTGCGAACCTTGCGTAAAACACTTTGCGAACCTTGCGGTTAAATTTTATATCTTCACAAAAACCACTATTTTTGTTACAACTGACAAACTTAACCTATGAAAAAAACATTTCTTATAATGGCTATTACAACTGCAGGAATTTCTTTTGGACAAAATAAAATTCAATATCCGGANACAAAAAAAGGTGAAACTGTCGATATCTATTTTGACACTAAAGTAAGTGATCCGTATCGTTGGCTTGAAGACGATAAATCTGCCGAAACCGGAGCCTGGGTNCAAGCTGAAAACAAAGTTACGTATGGTTATCTGGATAAAATTCCGTTTCGTGATGCACTAAAAAAACGAATGGAAACACTATGGAATTATGAAAAAATAGGCGCTCCAACTACTGAAGGAAAATATACTTATTATTCAAAAAACAACGGACTTCAAAATCAGTCTGTTATTTATAGAAAAGGACAGGATGGAAAAGAAGAAGTTTTCTTAGATCCGAATACTTTTTCCAAAGACGGAACAACTTCTCTTGGCGGATTGGATTTTTCTAAAGACGGATCAAAAGCAGCGTATTCCATTTCTGAAGGCGGAAGCGACTGGAGAAAAGTTATTATTATTGATGCTTTTTCTAAGAAAGTTTTAGAAGATACTTTAGTAGATATAAAATTTAGCGGAATTTCATGGCATGGTAACGAAGGCTTTTATTATTCAAGTTACGACAAACCAAAAGGTAGCGAATTGTCTGCTAAAACAGATCAGCATAAACTGTATTTCCATAAATTGGGAACTTCTCAAAAAGAAGACAAAGTAATTTTTGGAGCAGATCAAAAAAGAAGATACGTTGGTGGTAATGTAACGGAAGACAATCGTTATTTAGTGATTTCTGCAGCAAATTCTACTTATGGAAATGAATTATACATTAAGGATTTAACTGTTGCAAACAGTCCAATTGTGACCATTGTGGACAACTTTAACAGCGACAATTCAGTTATTGAAAACGAAGGAAGCAAATTGTTTATCGAAACCGATTTAAATGCGCCAAATAAACGTGTTGTAACGGTAGATGCGAGCAATCCCAAACCTGAAAACTGGAAAGATTTCATCAAAGAAACACAAAACATTTTATCGCCTTCAACGGGTGGCGGGTACTTTTTTGCCAACTATACAAAAGATGCCGTTTCGTTTGTACAACAATACGATTATAGCGGAAAACTAGTTCGCGAAATTAAACTTCCGGCGGTTGGAACTGCAGGTGGTTTTGGAGGAAAAAAACACGAAAAAACGCTGTATTACAGTTTTACCAACTACACTACTCCGGGAACGATTTATTCATTGGAACCAAAATCGGGCAAATCTGAAATTTATCAAAAACCGGTAGTTGATTTCAAAAGTGAAGAGTACGAATCAAAACAAGTATTCTATACCTCAAAAGACGGAACTAAAATTCCGATGATTATTACCTACAAAAAAGGATTAAAGTTAAACGGAAAAAACCCAACGATTCTTTATGGCTATGGTGGATTTAATATTAGTCTGACACCGGCTTTCAGCATAGCAAACGCAGTCTGGATGGAAAATGGCGGCGTTTATGCGGTTGCCAATTTAAGAGGTGGCGGTGAATACGGAAAAAAATGGCATGATGCCGGAACGAAATTGCAAAAACAAAATGTGTTTGATGATTTCATAGCTGCCGGCGAATATTTAATCGCTCAAAAATATACCTCATCCGATTTCTTAGCGATTCGTGGAGGTTCTAACGGAGGTTTATTAGTNGGAGCCGTAATGACACAACGNCCGGACTTAATGAAAGTAGCATTGCCCGCAGTAGGTGTTATGGACATGTTGCGTTACCATACTTTTACAGCCGGAGCAGGTTGGGCCTACGATTATGGAACTGCACAGGACAACAAACAAATGTTTGAATATTTAAAAGGATATTCTCCTGTTCAGAATGTAAAAGCTGGAGTTAAATATCCGGCAACTATGGTAACAACTGGTGATCATGATGATCGTGTGGTACCGGCACATAGTTTTAAATTTGCTGCTGAATTACAGGATAAACAAACGGGCGACAATCCGGTATTAATTCGTATTGATGTAAAAGCGGGTCACGGAGCAGGAAAATCTGTTGCTGCGTCTATTCAGGAAAATGTAGATGTTCAGGCGTTCACGCTTTACAATATGGGTTTTACTGCTTTGCCGAAAAAGTAAAACCGTAAACTTTTTTTAGCCACGACCCGAGCGATAGCGAACAGGCGAAGCAATTCACGAATAATTTTTGTGAGTTCNTGGCTATTTTTTTACCACAAATTACACAAATTAGCACAAATTTAATTAGTGAAAATTNNTGGCAAAATTTTAGCCTTTAACTAACTTTTTAACCGCAAAGAATTAGCGAAAATTTGCGCAATTTGTGGTAAATATTTTTCTCATGCAAATGCTGCAGATATAGGCAGATTTTATTTGATTTAATAAATAAAAAATCTGTGTGCATCTGCTTAAATCTTTTTTATCCCGATATCTATCGGGAGCGTGAAAAATAATTCGTGAATTCGTGGCTAACTTTTTTTCTCTTAAATTTGATAATAACTAAAAAACCGAAAGATGAAAATCATAAAATGGGGAATTATAGGCTGTGGAAATGTAACGGAAGTTAAAAGCGGACCGGCCTTTCAAAAAACTCCAAATTCAGCACTAGTAGCTGTAATGCGAAGAGATGCCAAACTTGCTGAAGATTACGCCAAACGCCATAATGTTCCAAAATGGTATTCGAATGCAATTGACCTCATTAATGATCCGGAAGTTGATGCGGTTTACATCGCTACTCCTCCATCTTCTCATAAAGAATATACGATTTTATGTGCCAAAGCCGGAAAACCAGTGTATGTTGAAAAACCTATGGCACTCACATTTGAAGAATGCAACGAAATGATCAGTGTTTGCAAAGAACATAATGTTCCATTATTTGTGGCTTATTACAGAAGAAGTTTACCAAGATTTTTAAAAATAAAGGAAATAATAGAACAGGGGAAACTAGGGAATATCAGACATGTAAACTGCATTTTATACCATCCGTTTGAAGCGCGTTACGATGACGAAATCAATTTGCCGTGGACAGTTTTACCACACATTTCAGGTGGTGGAATATTTGTTGATTTAGCCTGTCATACTTTAGATTTTCTTGATTTTGTTTTAGGTCCGATCAAATCGGTTCGCGGGCACGCAACTTCTCAGCTTAAAGCTTATCCTGCTGAAGATTCGGTTTCGATGTCCTTTTTATTCGAAAACGGAATTCACGGAACCGGTTTATGGAATTTTGCCAGTTTCGAGCGTTATGATAATACTGAAATCGTAGGCGATAAAGGAAAGATTTCCTTTTCAACTTTCGGAAACGATCCTCTTCATGTGCAATACCTAAATGGAGAAAAAGAAAGTATTACGATTGAAAACCCACTTCATATTCAACAACCANTAATTGAAACTGTGGTTGCAGAACTTTTAGGTAATGAAGGCGTNAATCCGTCAAAAGGAATTTCTGCAGCCAGAACGAGCTGGGTTATTGATGAAGTTTTGAAGGAATTTAGNAATTCGAAATAAAAATTTATCGCTAGTGTTGTCGTCCTTAGGAACGAAGGATTATACTCGGTATTCGACAAAGATTAGTGACATACTTTGCGGAGTTTCTAGTGTGATCCTTCGTTCCTCCTTTAGATTTGTTTTTTGAAATTTGATTAAATTTATGATTGAGAAAGGAAGCCA
>Ga0065714_10065167_pt1 | contig 12276 bp, 9 predicted proteins | sample MisRhiReplicate2_FD_59101 | JGI IMG/M metagenome (GOLD analysis project Ga0065714, IMG submission 59101) | Miscanthus rhizosphere microbial communities from Kellogg Biological Station, MSU, sample Rhizosphere Soil Replicate 2: eDNA_1 v2... | ecosystem: Host-associated > Plants > Roots >... | reverse complement strand
CCGCTGCCAGAGACTGCTCGGTCTCGTACAAGCGACGACCCATCTTGTCCTTCAGCAGGAGCATCTCGGTGATGACTGCATCCGTGGTGTAGAACGTCGGGGAGCCGGAGCCGCGGTAGTTGGTGCGCGAGCGAGTGATCTCGTCGATCATAACGCCCGGAGCAACGTTGGCTGCCAGCTGGACCGGGTGTGCGTAGAGTTCGTGATCGTTGGCGATCGAGCGGATACCCGTGCCTTCGGTCTGGCCCTGAGGGTCCTTGATCTTGTCGGGGTTGCCGACCGCACGACCGTCACCGATGAGGATTGCACGAGCAATTTCCTCGTTCAGCATGAAACGGATTTCCCACTTCAGCCAAGAAACGATGTCGATGTCGGTGATGTCAATGACGTCATCCCGATCGAGCTTCTGCTTCTTGTAGACGGTCGCGGGACCGGTCGAACGCTGCATCAGCGGAACGACTTCGTCCTTCTTCATGCTGCCCTTGACGTAACCCTTGGCTCGAGCTTCCTCGGCGGTCAGGTCAGCAAGGATCGTCTTCACCTTGGCGAAGGGAGAGTGCTTCGTGGCGGACAGAACCTTCTGAACCCACTCGGTCTGCCGAGCGATGAGCTCCGGAGTCTGAGAAGATACGCGAGCATCCGGGAAGAGGATGTCGATGTTGGTGATGCCGTAGTCAGCGTGTGCCAGCTGGAAGGATTCGTAGGCCTTCTTGAAGGAACCCTTCTCCTTGGCAAGGTCGTTGAGCTCGAGGATGTCGGAGTGGTTGAGGGTGTAGCGATCTTCGACGGCCGTGCCGCCAGTCGCGCCATTTTCGAATGCAGAGTACTTGCTCATGTTGGCAGAGCCTTCCTGATTGTGCTGGAGTTTTTCGGAATCGTCAGTAGACTCATTGGAGTCATCGACGTCGTCAGAGTCAGTAGAGTCTGCTGACTCTTTGGACTCTTCAGAGTTTGTTTTGGAATCGTCTGAGTTATCAGATTCGTCATCTGACTTTCCAGCTTCTTCGACCAATGCTTCGAAGACTTCCTTCTGTTCAGGAGTCAGAGATTCTTTGACCTCGTTGACACTGATTTCAGTATCGTCTTCTTCGCTGTGTAGGATGATGTCGGAATCGGCATCACCATGGGCAAACTGTTTGTCTCCGGATGCATCGACGACCAGAGCGTAAAGAACGTTCTTCTGCTTAGGAGTCATGCTGTTGACAATGTCGCTAACGGTTTCGCCTTTTTCAGATGATGCGTCGGTAGAATCCGAGTTATCTTTCGAATCGGCATGCGAGAGCGTGAATTCTTCACCAGAGTAGATGATCGCCTCACCAATCATGGTGTCAGTACCATCTGCGCTGTGTCGAAGATTGACATCCTCGATATGAGCATCCGGGTTAGCACCCCGGTAGACGAGACTTACTTCGATGATGTTGCCGTGTACGACATCGCCACCTTCCTGCCTAAGCTTGTTAGCAAAGATCGAAAGTGCTTTTACATCTCCGTGGCGAACGAGTTCCTTAGCGTCTTTTGCCGCGGGAGTTTCGTTGAAGAAGGCCTCAGTGTAGACGCCATCTTCGCGCTGGTACAGAAATGCATGTCCGAGAACATTACTTGGGCTGTCGTGCTGGTGCTGCCACACAAGCTGGACCTTCTGGCCATCCTGATGCTGGAATGCGCTGTGTTTGATCGTACGACCGTCAGAGCACTCGATGTTAAATCGAGTTGCATACCCTGTGAAGTCAGGAATCATAGTAGCCACTGCTGTCATTTTGAAGGTTCACCTTCCTTTCTATTTCACGTTAGCTGCGATGTTCTTATGTTCCGTATCGGAAGCTGTTTTATACTTCGTATTGAGATCTGTTTTAGCTTTAGCATAGGATTGCCTTGCCGTAGCTACAGCAGCTTTCAACTCGGTACCCACTCGTTGCATTTCAGCACGAGCTTCTGCCTTAACTTTGGCAGCAACCTTATTGTTAGAGACGACTATTGCGTTTTTCTCACTAATACGAGCATTCTGTTTGTTCAAGTATTCTCGAACTTCAGGGCTGGCATTAGTTGGAATTTCGAAGAGTGGCGTTTTCTTTTGAAGCTGTAGCTTCGCAAGATGCTTATTAAGATTTTCTTCAATACGCTTTCGACTAGCCTCAGCATTACTACGAAGCTTTGCCATTTGAGCAGTTTGGGCCGTATGTAGATTTTTAGATTCAGAGCCTTTTTTAGTTCTGATCTGTTTGTCCGCATAGACCCTTGCTTGACGCTGCCCCTTAGTTTCTTTTCCAGCTGCTTCGCGGCCCTTTAGTTCCCGATTCTTCACATAATACTCATGCGCTTTTGCGGGGTCATAGAACTCTGAAGAATAGTGTGCTAGAAAATCTCTAACTTCAGCTTTATCCACCGTCATAGGTTCTCGCTATCAGCAAGAATCTTGTCGGCACTCGCTTCCAATGCGGCAAGCGTTTCCTCAACCAAGCTGTCCTGTTCCGAAGTATCAGCCTCCGAAGGAGCAGAAGCGGGATCGACAGCGGGATCAATAGCTGACGGATCAGCAGACCCCGGCATGTTAGAGTTGAGAAGCATGTCGGACTTCGGGTCCTTCGATGGTCTGAATCCAATACCCGTTCGAATTTCATTTGGCGCAAGAATCTCATTACGAGATAGTGCGTCAATGAGTGGACCCAATTCCGAAATACCGACGTCTTTAAATGGATCTCTGAAGAACCGAATAGCCTGACCTTGAGCCCTAGCAGTCTTAGACAAGAACTTCCGCTCTATGCCTTGAGAGATTGCTGTTGCGATTGGTTCGACAGTCCGGTTGTGGTAGATTTTCATTGCTTTTTCATCAGCAGTGCCATCGAAGACGTCTTTCGGAATACCAAGCTGCGAATATAGCTGCTTAGTAAGGAACTCGACCTGAGCCAACATATTGTTTTCTGCGGGTCGATTAAGCTGCGTAATCTTTTCAGTGGCATCAGCATATGCGACACCATACTTAGAGTTATGCAGCTGATCTTCCATGTCCTGTCGACGTGCTGCCGCTTGAGCTTTACGTGAATCAGACTTAACAACATACGGAAGCTGAATAATGATGTCTAGCTTACCGGAACCGGCTTGCTCATCAATTGCATCGAGGATGCTCAACTTACGAGTCAGTCGTTTAAGTGTAGAAACCTCATCATTCATGACTGCATAAAGTGGATTCTCGACAATGGCGACCTGTCGCTTAGGAAGCGTCAATTCGTCTTTTATGCCGGTCTTCTGATTATATACAAGCACACGAACATGCTCGGGATACCAAGCAACTACTTCGCCAACACGCAATGTTTCAATGTCGTAAGACATAGAGATCGCCGGATCTTTATCTGCCTCCATGATACAGATAGCGGCCGTACCTTTATCAAAGAGTGTCATCGCGATATTCTGTCGGAAAGCTCTAGCGCCTTCGTCCAAGTTTGCTTCGACTGTGAGACAGTAGTTAAGACCGCTATTCATAGGCTCTTTAAACCGTTGCTGCTCGTCAAGACGAACGTGCCACAAATCTAGTGCTGCCACATCCATAGCGATTTGGTTGTAGATAGATGTAGTGATCGTTCGATCGCTACCCATGCCACTGCGAGATCGGCTAGGATTTGTACCGTAGCTGGCAGACCCATTGCCCCAAGACTGAAAGCGATGCGCTTCGTTTTTAGCGAAGGTGTCGAATGCAGCATGAATTAGATTATCTCTAATCTGACTAAAAATTCCCATAAGTTTTACCTCCTCTCTGAAATACGATTCGAGTAACTAAAATATTACTCACTCAAACGCCTCCTTATTGGCTTTGTATGCTACATATGCGTCCATCAGGGCAGAGACATTATCAATCTTTTGGTCTGCACGTTTCTTCAGGAGTTTTCGGTTACCATTGGTATCTTCCATCGTAATGGCGTTACCCATGGCGAAGCTCATGAGGGACTGATTGAACAAGAGCATACGACGCTCGCTAAGCTGCTTTAGTTCACCAAGCGGAACCGATTCAGTTCGGGCACCCTGAGCGACTTTCTCAATCCCGAAGGGTCCATTCTCCTGTTCCCAGCGAGTTACGAATTCTTTAGCGTTGTATGGGTCAAAGCCAAAGGCTTGTACGTCATACTGCTGGTCCTCAATAAACTTATCGAGGTCGTCATAGACAGTCATCATGTCAAGCACGATACCCGGAAGGACGTGGAGACTGCCTTCTCGGATAAACTCTTCATACTTCTGTCTAGGCCCGCTAGAAAGCTTCATATGAGTGTTCTCGGAGATATAGCTTCGAGTTACTACTCCGAAGTTTCCATTGCGCAGAGGAAAAAGGAAAGTGAAGGCACAGAAGTCATCACCCTGTGAGAGGTCGGCTCCCATAGCACAAGGTAGCTTCCAGAAGTTTGGTACACGGTCATGAGGCTCCGTCTCTTCATAGGTGAAGTAGTACGTATAGCCTTCCATGGGAAGTCCGAAGCGTTTAGCCAAGATATCGTTCTTAGACGCAGGTGCTTTTTCAGCTCGTTCAACATCTCGGTGGTAAGTATCGTAGGAGACGGTCTGCCCAATGTTTGGTTGAGCTTTGGGCCACATCCGAGGTTCATTAACTTCCTCCAGTTCGTCAAGCTTATAGTGCCAGATCGAAACATGGGGTGCGTAAAAATCCCCCTTGAGCATGTCCGCCAGTTCCATTTTGACAGTGTCGCCACTGCCGTTACGAACCGTACCTTCAGAGCTAATTGCAACGATCAGATAGTTATCCAGCTTAGAAGCGCCCTGCTCAATAGCGCCCACTACGTCTTCACGAACGTCTCCGGAGAGCCATTCATCGACTGTGGAGATCTTCGGTCGAAGACCCTGCAGTTTATCCACCTTCATGGGGCGAACTTCGAGAAGAGATCCGGTTAGGAAGTTCTCGATACCCTTCTTGGTAGAAGCAAGCTTGACTCGGTTCATCTTATTGCCGGTTGTGTTCTGCAATGAGCCCTCAGTGAGGAACTTGAACAAAGGTCCGCGCGAGCGTGTGATCGCCGTACGGAAAGGTGACATGACTTCGTCAGCCTGCTTCATGGTCGGAGCAGTCGTAATCTGATGTGACGTTTCTGTATCTACGTTCAGGAAGTAGCTCTGAATACATTCGGCATACATAGACTTCGCTGCGCCACGAGCTACAATCAAGTATTGCTTGACTGTTAGACGACGCTTAAAAGTCTTTTGGATGTATCGTCCGCCGTGATTGTCTGGAGATGGCTCGTACACGGTAAGTGTTTCGAACCAATACCAGCCAAATATTTGTTCAGCCCAAAGCTTAAAGGTTTCGAGCATACGAAAGTCACTGCCATCAGTCAGAGTGAGTTCGTTCTCGCAATACTTAATGAAACCATTGATGGCTAGATCGTCATAGTAGTAAAGAGGATTGGCAATGAGCGCATCGATTCGATTCATCTCAGCGTTTATCTCTCTACATACGGGGATTTCTCCACTGAGCACTCGCTCGCGGAATCTCCCATAATAGATGGGTGTTGCTGTGTTAGATAGGCCCATCGCCAATCCTCCTTTCTATAGACCGTGATTTTTATTAAGTTGCATTACTGGACGTACTGCCTTTGTGGCCGCTTTTGCTACGGTAGGCGTATTTTTAGCCGCAGCTTCTGCAGCTGCTATAGCTGCTTTCATACCACCCGGATGTCCATATATACTCTTATTAACTTGTACCGTGACAAACTCTTTAGCGATCTGTTGACCGACATCCAGAAGCATTTTACCGACTAGTTTTTTGCCAGCGTTGACTTTAACTGGAGATGCAGTAAGAGTTGCGTACTCTTTTTCCAGCTTGAGTCGGTTAATAGCAGACTTGAGTTCGTCATCGCTCATGGATTTTGCATGAGGCTTTGCGGGCTCTGCGCTTCCGCTACCTTCCGAAGAAGATTGCGACTTACGCCTGCCCCACTTCATACCAACTTTACCGTAATGAGCGAGCTCGTCCTCGGATAGTTTAACGCCATGTCCACCAAGAATATCTATTGCAGTGTTTCCCATTTCACCTCCTCCATGTGCGCATTGAGTCGCCATTCCATCTGTTCGGTTTGACGTTCCATCGCTTCAGTAGCAGGACCGGTAGCGGGAGGATCAAATATAAGTCGAACCTTCAAACCCATGTAGGATTTAACTGCCGCGATTTGATCCAGCCCAATGAAATCAGACCACTTCTCACCTCTACCCATTATGGAGAAGCCGGGTTTTGGCCCAACCCCCAAATGGGTGAGTGTGAAGAATGTTGAGTTTATATGGATCATAATCTCAACGTCAAATGACTCGTCTTCAGGATCTAGTCCCAATTGACGCTTGGTAGCGTCTAGGATACTTTCGTTATCCACCATAGCCACCCCCGACTATCACAAATACGTCAGTAGCGAATTGGCATAGTGCAATTATGAGAATTAGCAAATATACGCAGACGATACCGAGCATTAGTCCGCAGACAGTCAGGACAAGGAGCGCTAGTGCAAAGTTATTAGCAATTCGTTGCTGCATAACTAACCAATCGGCAGGTTAAGAACCTGACCCGGGTAGATAGTGTATGGAGCAGGAATGCCGTTGAGCGATGCGATCCGCTTCCAATCCACACCGAACTGAGTTCCGATAGAAGAGAGACTGTCGCCCTTCTCAACTACACACTGCTTGGGCTTAGTCGATACCGAAGCTGCCGACTTGGTCGGGAGATTTAGTACTTGACCCGGCTGAATCGTGTACGGAGCCGTAATTTTGTTGAGCAGCGCAATCTGCCGCCAATCGATTCCGAACTGAATGCCGATCTTGGACAGACTATCGCCAGCCTCAACAACGCACTGCGAAACCTTACCCGATGTAGCCGGTTTTGGTGCAGGAGCGGCAGGCTTGACAGCAGGCTTGACAGCAGGCTTAGTAACGGGCTTAGGAGCAGGAGCTCCCGAAGGACGGCAATACGCATCCCATGCAGTACCATCACCATAGAATACATTGACGTCTAGGTTGCCGTCGTATCCATTGAGATGTGCCGTTGAAGAGAACTGCCACATCGCACACTTGTACTTGGGCGTAACCTCCTCGATATCCCGACCATCGTAGTTCTTATAGCCGATCGTCGTAGTAGATACCGCGTACCATGCCAGCCAGAGACCATAGTCAGCAGCCCATACAGAAGACCAGTCAGCACCGTTGAGTGCTGCGCCATTCAGATAGATCATAGGCTTTACACCCGTACGAGACTTGACATGATTGAGCCAAGTCAGGGCGTATGCCGCATCAGTCTGGTTGTCGCCTTCGAAGTCGAGTACTAGAAGGGTCTTGCCATCCAAATATCCCTGAATGCTGTCTACGAAGTGATTTGCTTCTTCGATTGCCGATCCCCGGTAACCAACTTCACGAGCGAAGTGATATACGCCAGTGCGCTTTCCAGCTTTACGAGCAGCCTGAAACTGCGTATCGCAATGAGGGTTAACAAAGCCAGTACCACCTGTCGCTTTAACGATTACGAAATCGCAAGCCACGGCAGAAAGATTGATGCCTGCCTGCCAACCTGAAATATCAATGCCTTTTAGTGTCATGCTGCTCTCCTTACTTGATTTCCCCACGAAGAAGTATCACCCGGACGACGTTCGATAAACGGGAGCGCCAGAAGTGACGCATCACCGTAATGAATTGCGTTGTGTGTTTTATGCGTTGTAGTTATGAGATACTCTGGATTTAGAATATCAACATTACCACGAGATATGTCTATCGGAGCCATAGGATTCATGTGGTGAATGATAATTCGCTCATGAATATCGAATCCTTCAGCAGCAAGATCTTGTCCGAGATCTCGAGTGATTACTTCGTCCCTAGTGAGACGCCATTCTCGACTTTTGTAGAATGTTTGGTTACGATGACGTTCAAATCCGAACGTTGATTCACCGACAACACCTCTAAGACTCAAGTATTCGAAGCGATCTGAAAACGATTCAAGCTTAATAAGTTCAGTATATGAGCGGATCATCTTGACCGGTTTCCTGTCCTGCGTAGCCACGCATAGCATCCATAGCTTCTACATAGAGCTTCTTCATCTCTTCGACATTAGCAAGATCCTTGACCTTGGCCCCGACGAGGAGCGTTTCCTGCTTCTGCTTCTCAAGCTCGACCTTCTCACGAGTAGAGCCGACTTTAAGAAAGTGAACTATTACCTGTGACGAGGCCGTTCCATCGAGAAACTGTTTTTCCGCTAGATCATAAGCTAGTGCGGCTAGCTGACTCTCTCGTGCTTCAGGAGTTCTGGCGCGAGGCAGTCGTCTAATGGGTTTCTCATCGTCAACAATCTCTGAGTCAAAGACTTTGTTGGATTGCTGAACTAATGCGGTAGACTTTCTTGGTCTTCCCGGGCCTGCCATAGGTAATCACCTCCTTAATAGAATATGTATGATAAGGCCCCACCCGTGAATGGATGGGGCCTTATCGCTAAATTGCTGCGCCAGTGTCGAGGATGGCGAGCTTTCGCCCAAGAACTCGATAGTTGCCGGAGCCCGATGCCCTGTTTGTGGTGTACGCGAACCGAAGTGAGGCCGTAGCTGTTGCGGTGTACTTAGTGATCAACTGAACCGAGACTGCGCCTGTTGATCCGATTACTGGTGTTCCCCACACAGTCTTAGTATCGATGATCGTACCTGTAGCAGCTGTACCACCCGTGATGACGTTGACTGTCAAAGCAATATCCCCAGCTGTTTCGCCATAGAAGTCCATGTCCCAACGGATATCGTAGTTACGACCCGCCACAACATTGATGGTCTTCTCCAACATCATAGCCTCAACGGTGTTTTGAGCACCCGTTACCGATACAGCATTCGTATAACCTACAAGTCCAAGAGGCAATGGGCTAATCGCACCATCGACATAACTCTTAGGTGTAGCAGCAGTCGTATCAGATGCGGGATCTGTAACCTGAATGCGCCCAGCGCTATTGCGCATAGCAATAGTAGACACCGTAGGTGCACTAGTGGCTGCATCCAACTTGGCCTTGTCGGTTTTGAGCATCAAGCCGTCCAAGGCTGCCGTTGCTTTAGCAATGCGTGCATCAGAAATGGTTCCGGTAGTAATATCCGAACCGTCCCAGACCATTGCGTCAACGTAGCCCTTGGTAGTAGCATCTCCCGTACCAGTTGGCGTTGCGACACCCAACCGCCCATCAGAATATCGCATAGCCAGCGTAGAACCAGTCGCGCCACCTACTGCAGCATCCAGCTTAGCTTTGTCAGCCTTCGGCATTAGCCCATCTAGTACTGAAGTTGCATTAGCAATGCGTGCATCTGAGATGATACCGGTAGTAATATCCGAACCGTCCCAGACCATTGCGTCAACGTAGTCCTTGCGGGTTGCGTGACTTGCACTGGTAGGGGCAGCCGAAAGATAGACGCCCTTAAAGTTTGTCTCGCCCCCGTTGTAACGGGTAACTAGCGTTCCATCGGTAGCTGACGCAGTAGCAGCATCCAACTTAGATTTATCAGCAGCGCTCATAAGCCCAGCCACCGATGCGGTAGCTGCGGCCGTGGTCGCCAATTGCGTAAACCCGCCCCATGTATCGGTATCTTCCGACCGAATCCATGTCACGCCCGTGATCTTAGATACGACCATCTGAAATGATCGGGAGCTTCCGAATCTGACGGTCATGACGCTTCCGGTATTCGTAGGCCAAGTGCTATCGGCGGTAACTTGAGAATAAGTTACTCCGGCAGGATATGTACTTGGTGCATTACCTGCAGGAACTGCCGTAATCATTTGAGTTCTAAGCGCACCGTCAACATATCCCTTAGTCGCGGCATGACTGCCTGTGATGGGGTCGACGACAATCAACTGCCCTGTTGCATTACGAATCGCAAGAGTGTTTGGCGTTGCCGCACTAGTAGCTGCATCCAGTTTAGCCTTGTCAGCGGCGCTCATTAGACCTGCTGCTGATCCGGTAGCCTCAGTCGTGGTAGCTTGCCTATTCCAAGCGGTCCATGAGTCGGCTACGGGAACGTCTGTCTCAGATCGGACCCATACGTCACCCAAGATTTTGCCTGTAGCAGTCTGGTAAGAACGAGATACCGCATTCCGGAGAGTCATAACTGTACACAGCCCGACAGGATATCCGTCAGCCGCTCCGGCACCGAAGTAGGATATGCCTAGAGGGAATGCGCTCGGAGGGTCAGTGACCGGATGAACGGTCGTCTGCTGTGCACGGTTAGCCGATATATCCAGCTTAAGAGCATCTGCTGCATCAACGTAATCCTTACGAGTAGGATTGGATGATGTAGTCGGAGTTGGAACGCCGAAATAACCGCTTGCGTCGCGCATAAGGAGTTTGTTTTCATTACCGACGGCAGCGGAAGATGAAGTAGCAGCATCAAGCTTAGCCTTGTCTGTGGAAGACATAGTGCCAGCCACAGAGCTAGTAGCTGCTGGAAGATTAGCAACAGGCACCTTAGAATTGGTGTCCAAAGTGGATACTTGAGTCCACGCGAACCATGTACCTGCAGTTACGCTGATTACCTCTCGAAACCACACGACAGTACCAGCAGTAATACGCTGTGTTACTCCAAAATTAGAGCCCTTGACAATTTCCAATGTGCCAGTGGAAGGTAGTGCGATGGGTGGGCCGTTAACCACTGTGCTGCCGACTGCATAAGTACCGACATCTGCCGCAGTATTCATAGCATTGAGATCGGTTCCGTCTGGTAGCAGAATTCGGATCAACTTGGCGTCAATCCGAGTGTCGATCAGGGTGTTAGAAGCCCCGAGCGACGTTGCTGCTGCAAAAGCAGAATCTGCTGCTGCCTGAGCAGAATCCGCTGCGTCTGCTGCTTCATTAGCTGCGTCTACCGCGGCCGACTGAGCCGCGATTACAAGAGCTTCAGCCTGAAGCGTACCCATCCCTTGAGAAGAGGGTACTTTGATTACCGCAGTCAAGTCGATAGTTTCGCCCGAGAGAAGAGCGAAGGAGTGCGGCGCAATGTTGGGCGTGAATCCTTCGATAGTGTCGAACTTGTAGACGGCACTCCATGTCCAGTTCAAGACTGACAAGTCCGGATCATCGGTCGCTACTAGACGAACGCCTTGATACGACGGTTCTTTTGTTCCGGGCTTAGGAGTACACAAATATCCCTGATCATCGAGAACGCCAAAGATTGACTTGGTCAGAATAGTCTTAGGGTTTGGTACGGAGCCGAGGTTCGGGAGATATGGAACTGACGCGGTGAATGTGATCATGCCAGAAGCTGGAATTACTTCCGGTTCTTGGTCAGCATCGTCACCATCGACAACTCCGACTATAAACTGCCCAGTAACTCGGCCTGTCGAAACGTTATTGGGCAAAAGCATATAGCCTCCTCGTTGATGTTTAAGTTAAAATTGAGTCTGGTGTTGCAGAATTATGCAAAAGTTAAAAGTGTATGTTCGCGATGCGTGTGTGATTACGCAAAAGTGGAAAGTCCATGTAGGGTCTCCATGAAAGTGTACTAGGTCTCGAACGACATCATGCTCCCCAGCATATAGATGGCGCCTCTTGAAAGGAGTGTAGGTGATGAACCCTACTTAGTTGTGAGAACTAGTACACTATCGCGGAGACCCTACATGGTTGTAGTGCTCTTCGGAGCTGGTCTATAGGTACTTCTTGTATAGTTTTTTGCCCCTTGAAGGAACGCCAGATCTATGCGTCGGCAGCCTACATTCGGAGTGTGATAGGAATCTGAACCCGGTGAGTTCTGGAATTCCATCAAAAGGCAAAAATGGTCAGGCCATGTTGGCTTTGAAAGGACTTTAGATCTCTATGGTATCAACCCAGCCTTGTAAGTCTTCCCGGAGCTACAAAGTATAGAGATCTAAAGTCCCATCGAAACAAACATGGGAGTGTAGTGGGCGTTGATTCATCTAGGGGGAGTACGAGTGTCAAGCTCAGTAGCCCATCAGCACTAGATCTCAGCCACAACATCTAAGCTACCTCGGCAGATAGCCCCACTACGGTATCCAAGCTAGGACTTGGTGTCGTCCTTGGAATCTACCTTTGCAGCAGCTGCACGAGAGCGAGATGAGGCAGGCTTCTCCGCAGACTTGTGCTGCTCGAGGCGCTGGTCAATGAGCTGCTCGAAGAGGTGCTGGTTCGGAACAATCCACTCTGAAGGAGCGGTGGTCTCGACGGCTTTGGCAGTTTCGGGTGCTTCGGATGATGCAGTCATGTTACATTGCCTTTCGCTAGATTGTTTTAGGTCAAATTGTTCCCCGGATTTTTCCCCCGGGGCATTTTTTAAG
>Ga0065714_10065166_pt1 | contig 12278 bp, 9 predicted proteins | sample MisRhiReplicate2_FD_59101 | JGI IMG/M metagenome (GOLD analysis project Ga0065714, IMG submission 59101) | Miscanthus rhizosphere microbial communities from Kellogg Biological Station, MSU, sample Rhizosphere Soil Replicate 2: eDNA_1 v2... | ecosystem: Host-associated > Plants > Roots >... | reverse complement strand
TTTGGCGGGCGCGGGTTTCAGGTGCGTTCGGTCAGCCCCGATGACATTGCCGGTGCGGTTGAAGTGCGAGGTGTGCTCGAAGGCCTGGCGGCGCGTCAGACCGCCGAGCGCGGGCTATCGGACGAGGCCCGGGCGACCCTTGAACAGTGCCTGATCCAAGGTGATCAGCTGTTCGACAAGGGGTTTGTGACCATCGAGGACCTGGAGGTCTATCACGATCTCAACATGCGTTTTCACGAAGTGATTGTCGAAGGCAGCCACAACCCGGCGATCGCCGACGCACTGGCGCGCAACGACCACTTGCCCTTCGCTTCGGTAACAGCCCTGGCTGTGGACCGTAACGACATGGTCCGGGAATACCGACGCTTCAACTACGCCCACATGCAACACCATTCGGTGTTCGATGCTCTGGTCAACCGCCAGGGCGCGCGTGCCGAAGCGATCATGCGCGAGCACGCCAACGCCACGCTGCGCTATGCCGAGATCTTCGGCTCGGCGACGACTGAAGAGCGGATGAGGGTCATTCTCCGCTCGGAGTAGGCGCGATTCCTTCAGATATCCAGCACCAGCAGTGGCGTTTTCGAGCGCGAGCAGCAAGGGGTGAATTGGTCGTTGCAGGCCTGTTCATCCTCGGTGAGGAACAGGTCACGGTGTTCCGGCACACCCTCCAGCACCCGCGTCAGGCAGGTGCCACAGATGCCCTGTTCGCAGGAAATGGCGATCTCGATGCCCTGGTTTTGCAGCACCTGTACCACGCTCTTGTCGGCCGGCACCTCGAAGACCTGGCCGCTGCTGGCGACCTTGATCGAGAAACTGCCATCGGCGCCAGTGTCGACAGGGGTGGCGGCGAAGTACTCGCGATGCAGGCATTGCTCCTGCCAGCCTTTGGCCTTGGCCGTGTCCAGCACATGCTGCATAAAACCGCCGGGGCCACACACATATAAATGCACATCGTTCTGAGGTGTGGCCAGGACCTTGGCCGCGTCCAGCGCGGTGTCGGGTTCCTGATCGAAATGCAGGAATACCCGGTGGGCAAAAGGCGAGTGTTGCAGGCGTTCGACAAAGGCCGCGCGCTCCCGCGAACGGGCGCAGTAGTGCAGTTCGAAATCCGCACCGCTATGGGCCAGGCGCTCGGCCATGCACAGGATCGGGGTAATGCCGATACCGCCGGCGAAGAGCAGGCTGCGCCGGGCCTCATGCGCCAACGGAAACAGGTTGCGCGGCTCACTGATAGACAGCCGCGTGCCGGGCTGGATCTGCTCGTGCATGGCCAGTGAACCACCGCGAGAGGTCGGATCCTTGAGCACGCCAATCAGGTAGCGATGGCGTTCTTCGGGGTGGTTGCACAGGGAATATTGCCGGATCAGGCCACCGGGCAGGTGCACATCGATATGCGCGCCGGCGCTGAAGGTCGGTAGCGGTCGATCATCGACACTGGCCAGCTCGTAGCTGCAGATGTCCTGGGCTTCGTTGTTGCGGGATACCACCAGCACTTCGATCATGCCATTGACTCCTGCGGGGCTCGTTCCTCGGCGATCAGGCGCTCCAGAATACGGCGCGACTGCACACCGCCGGCGTCGATATTGAGCTTGAGCAAGTTGCGCTGGGGATGGCTGAGCAGGTTCTGTTGCTGGCGTTCGAGCATCTCCAGGTCCTCGCTGAAAATCTTCCCCTGACCCTCGCGAATGCTCGCGGTCAAGGCTTCATCCTGCGGGTTGAAATTGCGCGCCATGCCCCAGAAGTACCAGATCGAGGTTTCGGTTTGCGGCGTGATGAAGTCGACGACGATACTCGACGCCTTGAACTGATGGGGGGCGTGATAACCACCTTTGCCGGCATGGGCCACACCGACTTCGATCAGCACATGACTGGGCGGGATGAAGCGGCAGATCTGCCAGCGGTCCACGGGTACATCGTCGGCCAGATTGTTGCCGCGCAGGGCCATGCGCCAGAAGGGCGGGGCCATGATGTTTTCCAAGTGGCGGGCAGTGACCACCTCGTCGCCGTCGACCGTGGTCACCGGCGGTGCTTCGTCGATTTCCTTTTGGCCGATGCTGGACGCGTGAACGTAGGTTTCGTGAGTCAGGTCCATCAGGTTGTCGATCATCAGGCGATAGTCGCACTGGATGTGGAACAGGCCGCCACCATAGGCCCACTCGTCGCTGACCGCCCATTCCAGATGATGGATCAGCGCCGGGTCGGCCAACGCCTGATCGCCGGGCCAGACCCAGATAAATCCGTAACACTCGACCACAGCAAATGTCTTGTTGCACGGAAAGCCGCGAACCCGCTGCCCGGGCATTTCCACGGTCTTGCCGTCGCAGCCCATCACCAGGCCGTGATAGCCGCACACCAGATTGCCGTTTTCCACATAGCCCAAAGACAGCGGTGCACCGCGATGAGGGCAGAAGTCCTCGACCGCTGCAACCTGGTTTTCCTGGCTGCGATAGAAAACGATTTTTTCGCCGCAGATCTGCCGCCCGAGGGGTTTTTGCGCAATTTCATCGGGGGTGCAGGCGACATACCAAGTGTTTTTTGGGTACATGAAAAAATCTCCAAGTCAGCGCTTGTTTTTGTTTTAGTGGATCCATTAGGCAATAAGTTGATCCTGCGCGTCAACCACTGTCTAATGGATTTCTTGCGTATTAATAGGACTAAAAAGCATGGTTCGCTCAAGGCAAATTTATTTTAACGCAATCAATGGATCCATTAATTGATGTTCATGTACAAAAAAACCACCGGCGACGGTTTCTTCGTGAGTGACAGAAGTGGGTGGTTTGGGAGAGTGCTTGGGGGGCGCCAGACTCTAAGGGCATAAGGTGGTGAATCCTTGAACTATCCATTTTCGGCACAAATGAGCGTTCTACTGTGAGGCCGGAATGGAACTTGCGTGATGTCAGGCCTGTAAGCCTTGGAACTGATGAAGGTTGGGTCAATGAACAATAATAATGTGCTGATACCACCGGCCTCAGTGGCTGTCCGATCGGCGTTACCCATCCAGCGTTTTCTGACCAGCGACATCGATGAGCACGCCCGGAATTTGGGCGGCTGGCAAGTTCGCTACGATCAGTTAACCCCGGGACGCTTTGAAGGTGAGCTGATCGAGTTCCGTTCGGACTGGATGCAACTGGTGCGCGACCGCTCTAATCAGGCCATGACTAAAAGTGGCATGGCCTGGAAAGGTGCAATCACCTTCAGCATACCTTTGAGTGCCCACGGCTCGGTCTATTGCTCGGGGCATCCGATTCACGAGCTCAGCCTGTTAGTCGCTCACGGTGAAAATCTTCCCGAGTTGCGCACGCCGCAGCAACTTGATTTGCTTGGGGTGGCGATTGAAGAAAAGGCACTTGAGCATCTCCTGGAGCGTCAGGGCAGTCACTTTCGAATTACCGATCTTCCCAAGTGTTACCGTTTGGGCAACTCCTCTGTGCCCGCTGAGCTCGCTGCGCTGTTCGATGAACTGTCGGCCTGCGATCAGCAGCGTGATGCGTTGCTTGGGTATGACTCGATCCGCCGTGGTATACGCGATGCGGTGATGCTGCACTTGCTGGAATTGGTTGCGCCGGATCAAGCCCCGCCACTCAATCCCACGGCACGCAAAAGGATGGTCGATCGGGCTCGCGAGTATGCGCTCGGCCACCTCGACGAGCCGCTGTCGATTCTTGACCTGTGCAATCACATAGGCGCCAGCCGGCGCAAACTTCAGTACTGTTTTCAGGAAACCCTGGGAATCAATCCGGTGGCGTATCTGCGGGCGTTACGCCTCAATGCAGTGCGCCGCGAACTGCGAAAGAGCACTCAATCCCATGGGGTACAAGAAGTGGCAGCACGCTGGGGTTTCTGGCATTTGAGTCGTTTCTCCAGCGATTACCGAACCATGTTTGGTGAAAGCCCTTCACAGACCTTGCGTCGCACCCAACTCTGCTGAAATCGGATAACCCGTCTACTGCACTGCTTACTAGGATGGCCCACACCACTTGATGGGAGGGGCATTCGATGATTCATAACAATAATTCAAGCGTCAGAACCTTCACGTTGTTCACATTGGGGCTGCTTGGTTTCTGCGCCACCGCTCATGGCACCGAGAACGGCGCGCCGACCACGGCTGTCGGTGTTTATGATTTCGGCGCGGGGATGATGCCGCCGGCAACACCTTTCGGGACCCTGGGTCTGCGAACTTCGTTTTACTCGGCCAACGTTCAGAAGGACCGCCACGGGCGCTCACTCGACAACAACTTCTCGCTGGACGTGCTGTCGATCGGCGTCGCGTACATGCGGATGACGGATCACACCGTATTGGGCGCCAAGTATGGTTTCGGCGTGGTGGTGCCGTTCTTCAAAATGGACGCTTCAGTTAAGGTGCCGACGCCGGTCGGGCCGTTGAGCCTGGAAGCCGACCCCTTTCGCATGGCCGACGTGCAATTGTTGCCATTGATCTTGCAGTGGAACCTGTCGCCGAATCTGTTCATCAACACGCAGCTGCAGATCCAGACACCCACCGGTGACTACGACAAGAATCGTCTGGTTTCACCTGGCCTCAATCACTGGACGTTCTCGCCGATCGTCAACGCCACCTACATCACCGACAGTGGCTTCGAGGTTTCTTCAAGCTTTGAAGTCGACGTCAATACGCGTAACCACGCGACCGATTACAAAAATGGTGTCGAGTACCGTCACGAATTCGCCGTCGGCCAGCACGTAGGGCCATGGACCGTGGGGATGGGCGGTTACTACTACCGCCAGTTCACCGATGACGATGCACCGGGTCTGGAGGCGGGCAACCGCGCGCGGGTCCTGGCGATTGGTCCTGCGGTGAGCTACTTCAAACCGGGGTTGCCACCTGTCTGGCTGCATGCCTACAAGGAGCATGACGCCAGCAATCGTGCCGAGGGCTACACCGTGGCTCTGCGTATTTCTCAAAGTTTCTGAGGGGCTTGTCATGAACCAATCACGTTCTGTTTCAGCTGCTGCCTCCTCTTCGCCACGTCAGGCCAGTGGGCGACGTGAAGGACTGGTGCTGATGCTTGGCAGCAGCCTGACCATCATGGGCGCGGTGATGGTCGCTCCAATATTGCCCAAGCTTGGCGCCGAGTTCGGCCCCCTGGAACCCCTGGCTAACTTGCTGGTGCCTTTGGCGGTCACCGGGCCGGCGCTGGCGATAGCACTGTGCGCGCCCCTGGCCGGGTGGTTGGCCGATCGGGTCGGGCGCAAGACTTTGCTGGTGATTGCAACCTTGCTGTACGCCTTGCTCGGGGCCGTGCCGGCAGTGCTCGATGACTTGTCGGCCATCGTCGGCGTGCGTCTGTTGTTCGGTTGTACCGAAGCCGCGGTGATGACCTGCTGCGCCACCTTGATTGCCGACTATTGGCAGGGCGAGGAACGGCTGCGCTACATCAATCGGCAAGTGGTGACCATCGGCCTGGTGGGCTCGCTGTTCTTTGTGGTGGGCGGTGCATTGGGTGAGCATTCCTGGCGTCTGCCGTTCTTGCTGTACCTGCTGCCGCTGTTGCTGGTGCCGGTGATGATGAAGGTGTTGTGGGAGCCTGCGACCGGCAAGCAACAGGTCGAGGAGCGCGATCAGGGAAAGGTCGCAGTGTTTCCGTTGGTGCTTGGTTATCTGCTGATCCTCAGCGGTATGGTTTTGAGCTTCATCGTGCCGATTCAGGCACCGATTCTGCTGGTCAGCCTGGGGATTACCTCAAGCACGATGATCGGGCTTTCGGCGGGTTTGAGTCTGCTGGCGACCTTGGGTGGTTCGTTGATGTGGCCGCTGTTGCGTAGACGCATCGGTATCGCCGGTTGCAATGCGCTGCTGCTGACATTGCTGGGGCTTGGGCTCTGGCTGTTGATGCGCGGGCAAAGCTACAACGCTGTACTGGTGGCGGTGCTGATTCACGGTCTGGGCGCCGGGCTTCTGGTGCCCAACGCGATGGTGCCAGTGATGAATGCCCTGAGTGCCAATACCCGTGGTCGTGGGTTGGGAGGATTTACCGCTTTTCTGTACTTCGGCCAATTTGTCAGCCCGATGGTGGTGGCACTGATCAATGCTTTCTCGGGCGACCTGCGCCATTCCATCGAATGGCTGGCGTTCGCCAGTTTTGCCTCGGCACTGGTCTGGGCGCTGGCCGGCATGCAAGCGCGACGAAAAGCCGTCGCCAACACTTTCGAATCGAGTCATTCGTAATTTTAAAGGGAGAGATGGGTATGCAAGGCATCCAGAACTTGCTGGACAACGAGGACGCCACAGGTCTGGCCGAGTGGGTCAGACGTGGTGAAGTTCTACCCTGCGAGCTGCTCGAGGCGGTGATTGATCGCATCGAGATGGTTGAACCGCAGCTCAACGCGGTAGCCGAGCGGCTGTACGATTCGGCTCGTCAGGCGGCACGAGAGTCGCAGCCCGTGGAAGGCGTGTTTGCCGGTGTCCCGACCTTGATCAAGGATCTGTTTTCTCCGGTCAACGGCGCGGCGATGACCAATGGTTCGCGGTCCCTGGGAGGGTTTCGGGCGGATTTCGAATCTGAAATCGTGACGCGTTTGCGCCGTGCAGGTTGCCTGATTCTCGGTACCAGTACCTCCCCGGAGTTCGGGACGTCTTACTCCACTGAATCAGCGCGATTTGGCGCCACGCGCAATCCCTGGAACATCGCCCATAGCGCGGGGGGTTCCAGTGGCGGCGCGGCAGCCTTGGTTGCGGCGAGAGTTGTGCCCTTCGCCCATGGCAACGATGGGGGTGGCTCCCTGCGAGTCCCTGCGTCCTGCTGCGGGGTGTTCGGACTCAAACCGAGTCGCGGGTTGCTACCTTCAGGCCCGATGGTCGGTGAGGGCTGGGCCGGGATGGGGACCCCGCATGCAATTACCTTGTCGGTACGTGACAGCGCCGCGTTGTTGGATGCCACGGCCGGCATTGATTTGGGTGCCCCTTATGCCGCGCCGATGCAGACGCAGCCTTATGTCGCAGCACTGGAGCGTGATCCACGGCCGTTGCGTATTGCGTTGGTCGAGCAATTGGGACCTTGGCTAACCTCTACAGAAAGTATCGATGCCGTGCGCCAGGCCGCCAGTTTGTGCAAATCCCTGGGGCACCGGATTGAACCGGTCAGTTTGCCAGTTGTGTTGCCAGAGTTTCTCGATCAGGTATTCACAATCATTGGCGCAAGCACTCGCCACTATGTCGACGTATTGGGCCAGATGCGCGGTTTTGCGGTGCAGCCTGAAGAACTCGAAGCCCGGACACGGATCATTCTGCGCAGCAAGGGCGATGTCAGCGGCGCGCAGTATGCGGCGGCGGTGGAGTGGATTCATGCCTTGGGTCGCCAGTTGGCGGTGTTCATGGAGGATTACGACCTGATCCTCACGCCGACCCTGGCGCGTGAACCTATACCGATTGGTGAACTGGACCTTCAGGACGATCGCTTGAGCCTGGATGAGCTGATCGAACGCTACCACAGCTACTCGCCATTCACGGCGCTGTTCAACGCCAGCGGCCAACCGGCGATGTCGGTGCCTTTGTACTGGAGCGCTGCGGGCCTGCCCATGGGCGCGCATTTTGCCGGGCGTTTTGGCGAGGAAAGTACCTTGTTGGCATTAGCCGGGCAGCTTGAGCGTGCTCAACCATGGCGGGGGCGGGTACCACCGGTGAATGCCTGTCAGCGGTCAGCTTCAGTGCACCGATCAAGTTCGATGTTTGGATGAGTGCATAGTGTTTCCGGTAAGGCGGCTCTGTCTGGAGCCGCTTTGCAGGCATGCGCTCTGGGGCAATTGCCTGATGGACTGATGAGTAATTCAATCAAGTCGGCGACATAGCCAGGCTTGGGTCTGATACGGGAACTCAATAGTTTGATGCCCGCGCAGGGACGGGTGGGTCTGGATCAGGGCCTGCAATTGCTCGGCAACTTTCGCCTTCTCTGCGGGAGGTAGAGCGGCGATGAAACTCACCGACAAAAACCGGTCTATGATCACCTCCTGGGCACTGCCTGCATGTGCGTATGGAAAGCAGGTCACTTCGGGTTCAGAGAAGTAGCGCCCCGTGAAGGGCAATAGCCAGTCCCCGGTATGAAAGCGTGGGGTATCGGCTTCGTAGGGGGTAATGATCTTGGTGATGGCCGCCACCCAGTCCACCGACTCATCGCGTACGTTCCAGATCAGCCCGAGTCGTCCGTTCGGTTGGAGCACTCGATGGATCTCGGCCAGAGCCGTTTCAGTCGCGAACCAGTGAAAGGCCTGAGCGCATATCAGCGCCTGAGCCGTTCCAGATCCGAGCGGGATCGAATCGGCCGTTCCCTCCAGTATCCTGACGTCCGGCAGATTATGGGTAAACTCGGTTCGCATGGCCTCGACCGGTTCGACGGCAATAACATCGATGTCCATTGATTTCAGCAGTCGAGTGAACTTGCCGGTGCCGGCGCCCAAGTCGATGACCGTTGAGCCGGGATTTATGTCAAGCGTTTCCCTGAGCCACGTCTTAAGGTCGCTTGGATAGTCCGGGCGGCCATGAGCATAGGTACTGGCTTCTGTTGAGTAACCAAGCTGAGCAGCCTTATGAACACCTGTCATGATCAGCGACCTTTTTTGTGGATGGCGGTACACAGCGTGTGCGCAATTTCGTGCGCACTTCCTGCAAGCCATCACGTTAGCACCTGCGGCCCGATGAGCGCGCCACAGTTCAACCGCTATCAGTAACGAATCATCACCGACTTGAGCTCGGTGTAATCATCGATAAAGGCACTGCCAAACTCCCGCCCCACCCCCGAGGACTTGTTGCCACCGAACGGCACCGCCGGATCAAGCATAGTGTGCATGTTCACCCACACAGTGCCGGCCTCGATCGCGGGCACCATGCGCAGGGCTTTGCTCAGGTCATTGGTCCAGAGGCTGGCACTCAGGCCATAGGGCGTGTTGTTCATCAGTTCCAGCAATTCTTCTTCGGTGTCGTAGGGGAAGAAGGTGGCTATCGGGCCGAAGGTTTCCTCGTTGAGCAGAGTGTCGTCGATGGTGTTGGCGAGGATCACTGTCGGTTCGACATAACAGCCGGGCCGGTCGATCAGGTTGCCGCCGTGGATGATGGTGTTGTTTTCGGCACGGGCCTTGGCGAAAAAGCCTTCGAGCTTGAGTTGATGCTGGCGGTTGGTGACCGGACCGAATTCGGTGCGCTCATCCAGTGGCGAGCCAATGTTCAGTTTGCTCAAGCGTTGGGCCAGTTTGTCCATGATCGGCTCGATCTGCGAGCTATGGGCGAAGAACCGTTCGGCCGCGGCGCAGATTTGTCCGGAATGCAGGAAGCCGGCCTCGATAATACCGTTGACCGCTTTGTCCAGATCGACATCGCGCAGGAAACCTGCCGAGTTTTTACCGCCCAGTTCCAGGGTCGCACGGGTCAACCCGGCGCCCATGGCACTGCGGCCGACAGCGATGCCGGTGGGCACTGATCCGGTGAACGAAACCTTGTCGGTGCCGGGGTGCTCGATCAGTCCTTTTCCCACCAGACCACCACCGGTCAATACGTTCAGCGCGCCGGCAGGCAGGCCGGCTTCGATCGCCAGTTCGGCGATCCGCAGGATGGTCAACGGGGTGAATTCGCTGGGTTTGATGATGATGCTGCACCCGGTTACCAGCGCCGAGGCGAGTTTCCAGATGGCGATCATGGTCGAAAAATTCCACGGCACAATGCCCACCACCACGCCGACCGGTTCGCGCAGGGTGAAAGCGGTATAGCGTTCGCCGGCGAAGGAGGGTAGTGACGGGGTGATGGTCTGGCCGCTGATCTTGGTCGCCCAGCCGGCGTAATAACGCAGGAAGTGAGCAGCCTGGTCGACTTCGAATGCCCGGGAAATCTGGATGATTTTGCCCGATTGGCAGGTTTCGATCTGCGCCAGTTCTTCGCGGTTTTGCTCCAGCAGGTCAGCCAGTTTCAGCAGCACGTTGCCCCGCGTCGCCGGTGCGACCTGGGACCAATGCTTGAAGCCGCGATTGGCCGACTCCACTGCCACATCGATATCGACAGGATCAGCGTCTGCAACTCGGGCGATGACTTGGCCGGTGGCGGGATTGATCACCTCCAGCGTCTGGCTGGAATGGCTCTGGACGTAACCGCCGTCAATAAACAGCGCATGGCTTCGACTGAGAAAGGCTTCAACTTCTGGCAGTAGTGGAATATCGCTCATGGGGGTTTTCCTGGTCGCGAACAAGAGAAAAGACCGAGGTTATTCCATGGGGCCAAGCGTGGCTTGACTATACCTGCCGGGCCACATGTCTGTGGCTGCCAGAGCAGTTGGACGCCTGAGCACTAGACGTGGTCGTTGCCTTTGAAAAGTACAATATTGGCTCTGGAAGGTGCATTTTTTACCTGGACGGCTCGTTCCATAATGGCCCTGCATCCGGCGCCGCTCCTTCGATTCGGAGGAGATCGCCGGGCATCCAATAATAAGCAGGGCCGTCCATGAAAAAGCCAAACCCGCTTCTCGAAGACCTCAAGTCCATTCTGCCGACCATCGCTGCCAATGCCTTTCAGGCCGAGCAGGACCGCAAGGTCCCCGACGAGAACATTGCGCTGCTCAAAAGCATCGGCATGCACCGCGCCTTTCAGCCGAAGAAGTTTGGTGGCATGGAAATATCGCTGCCACAATTCGCCGACTGCATTGCCTTGCTCGCCGGTTCTTGTGCCAGCACGGCATGGGCCATGAGCCTGCTCTGCACCCACAGCCATCAACTGGCGCTGTTCTCGGCCAAACTGCAGCAGGAAGTCTGGGGCACTGACCCGGATGCCACCGCCAGCAGCAGCATCGCGCCTTTTGGGCGTACCGAAGAGACCGAAGGCGGCGTGCTGTTCAGCGGTGAAATGGGCTGGAGCAGCGGTTGCGATCACGCTGAGTGGGCGATCGTCGGTTTCCGCCGCAAGAATGCTGAAGGCGCCCAGGACTACTGCTTCGCGGTAGTGCCACGCAGCGACTACCAGATCCGTGACGACTGGTTCGCCGCCGGTATGAAAGGTAGCGGCACCAAGACCTTGATGATCGACAATGTGCTGGTACCAGAACACCGCATCCAGAAAGCCAAGGACATGATGGAAGGCAAGTCCGCAGGCTTCGGTCTGTACCCGGACAGCAAAATTTTCTACTCGCCGTATCGTCCTTACTTCGCCAGCGGTTTCTCCACTGTCAGCCTGGGTGTTGCCGAGCGGATGCTTGAGGTGTTCCGCGAAAAGACCAAAACCCGCGTGCGCGCCTACACCGGTGCTGCGGTCGGTGCCGCGACACCGGCCTTGATGCGTCTGGCCGAGTCGACTCATCAGGTGGCTGCAGCCCGAGCCTTTCTCGAGAAAACCTGGGAGGAACATGCCGAACACAGCGAACAGCAGCGTTATCCAACCCGCGAGACCCTGGCGTTCTGGCGCACCAATCAGGCCTACGCGACCAAAATGTGCATCCAAGCGGTGGACCGTCTGTTCGAGGCTGCTGGTGGCAACGCCTGGTTCGAGCACAACGAGATGCAGCGTCTCTTCCGCGACTCGCACATGACCGGGGCCCATGCCTACACCGACTACGACGTCTGCGCGCAGATCCTCGGCCGCGAGCTGATGGGCCTGGAACCTGATCCGAGCATGATCTGAGTCGGACCGTCATAACAACAATCAGGACTGCTCCTGAAAGCAGTCCGGGAGTCTTGCATGTCTGATAACAGCGTTTGTGCAGCCACTGAAACGACCTTCGACCCACGCGCCTTTCGCCGGGCACTGGGCAATTTCGCCACCGGGGTGACCGTGGTGACCGCCGCCACCGCATCCGGGCGCAAAGTTGGGGTGACCGCCAACAGCTTCAACTCGGTATCCCTCGATCCGCCTCTGGTGCTGTGGAGCATCGACAAGCGTTCCAACAGCCACGAGGTGTTCGAAGAGGCCAGCCATTTCGCGGTCAACGTACTGGCGGCGGACCAGATCGACCTCTCCAACAATTTCGCCCGCCCCAAGGAAGATCGCTTCGCCGAGATCGAATTCGAACCAGGCGAGGGCGGCGCGCCGGTATTCGCTGATTGCTCGGCGCGTTTTCACTGTGAGAAATACCAGCAAGTGGACGGCGGCGATCACTGGATCATGATCGGCAAGGTGGTGGCCTTCGACGACTTCGGCCGCTCGCCGTTGCTCTATCACCAAGGCGCCTACTCCATGGTCCTGCCCCATACCCGCATGACCAAGCGCGATGAAAGCCAGCCTCCGAGCAGCCATTTCCAGGGGCGCCTCAGCCACAATCTGTATTACCTGATGACCCAGGCGGTGCGGGCCTACC
>Ga0065714_10065168_pt1 | contig 12284 bp, 12 predicted proteins | sample MisRhiReplicate2_FD_59101 | JGI IMG/M metagenome (GOLD analysis project Ga0065714, IMG submission 59101) | Miscanthus rhizosphere microbial communities from Kellogg Biological Station, MSU, sample Rhizosphere Soil Replicate 2: eDNA_1 v2... | ecosystem: Host-associated > Plants > Roots >... | reverse complement strand
AAAATAAAAATTTTGATTTTCTCTTTCAATTTTCTCATTAAAAGAAAGTTCAATGGTAATATTTTTGTTCATAATTATTAGTGGAAATGATAGAATTTTATCACTCCAAAAATAGATATTTATTCGGTACCCTCCAACAACTCCAACACCTTCATCATATCAATTCCCTTACCCAAAACAGGTTTAAACAGATCACCTTTTTCTTTAATTCTTTCCAAGGCATTATGAATATTAAAATCAGTCGGTTTCAAACCGGGCTTCAATTCTTCCCATTCCAATGGCATGGATACAGAAGCTCCTTCTTTTGGTCTTAAACTATAGGCGCTCGCCAACGTTTGTCCGGTTCTGTTTTGCAAATAATCGAGATAAATTTTCTTGTCGTCTCTTTTTTGCAAACTTCTTTCTAAAGTTGTGATTTTCGGAAGCTTTTCATTGACTTGTTTCATCAAAATATGAGCAAAATCTTTCACCTGGTCAAAATCATATTTCCCACCCATTGGAATGTAAATGTGAATTCCTGTGCTTCCTGAAGTTTTGCAATACCCTTTAACTTTAATTGAATTTAAAACCTCATTCACCTGTAAAGCGGTTTCAATCACATCATCAAAACTATTTTTCTTTGAAGGATCGAGATCTAAAACCATAAAATCAGGATGCTCCAAATCAGGAAGCGAACTGTTCCAGGGATTGAAATCGATGCAGCCTAAATTATTGAGATAAGCCAAAGTGGCTTTGTCATTACAATAAACATAATCGATGTTTTTATCAGTAGATTCCGAATAAACTTCTGTTGTTTTTATCCAATCGGGAATATTGTCACTTGCATCTTTTTGATAAAAACTTTGCTCTTCAATTCCATTAGGGAAACGGTTTAATGACAATGGACGGTTTTTCAAATGCGGTAAAATATAATTGGCAACAGATTGATAATATTCGATCACATCACCTTTTGTAATGTCATCTTTTGGAAAATAAATTTTATCCTGATTAGTTAATTTTACTTTATGTTTATTCAGCGTGATTTCCTTTTCTTTTTCGGAAGTTGAAGTTTTTTTTGAAGGTGTTTTGGCTTTCATTTCTTTTGGCTTTTCATTAATTTGACTCATTTTATTCGTTGAATCTGCGATTTCTTCGGGATTTTTATCTTCACGGATCGCAACAAAGACAGGATGCCGGAAAATTCCGTCTTTGGTAATTTCGGAATATTTTATTTCGCAGACTAATTCAGGTTTAATCCAGGTTACAGGCGCATTGGTTTTAGGAGTTATTTCAAACGGAGAGGTTTTTAGGATTAATTTTTTAAATCTTTCATAAAGCAGATTCAATGATTCTTTATTAAAACCAGTTCCTGTGTGTCCGGAATAAATCAATTTTCCGTCAATATATTTCCCTAAAATTAAAGCTCCGAACCCTTCCCGGGAACCACGTGGTTCTGTAAATCCACAGATAATAACTTCTTCAGTATTGGTGAATTTTATTTTCAGCCAATCCGAATTTCTGCTATTTTCAATATATAAACTGTCTGCTTTTTTGGCAATCATTCCTTCCAGCTCCATTTTTTTCATTTGATTAAAAAATTCGATGCCTTTTTCAGGAATATGGTCACAATATTTGATGACATCGGTTTCAATCAAGGCTTCTTTTAAAAGTTCTTTTCGCTGAATTAGAGGGATTTCTTCTGTAGAATGACCATTGAGCCAAAGCAAATCGAAAACCTGAAATGTCAAAGCTAAATCAGGATTGTTACCTACTTGCTGAAGTAGTTGAAAGTTTGGTCTTCCGTTTTCATCATAAGTTACAATTTCTCCATCAAGGATCATTGTATGCTTTTGATTTTTAAAATCTAGCGAAACTTTATTGAATTTTGACAAAAAAGAAATACCATTTCTGGAATAGAAAAGTGGTTCGTCTTTACTGAGATCTGCAATGGCTCGATAACCGTCCCATTTTATTTCAAAAATCCAGTCTTCATTATCAAATGCTTTTTCAAAAGATTTGGCAAGCATTGGTTTAATAAAATTCTCTAATTTTTTTTCGTCAATCAAAGAATTGAATCGTTGAAATTTCGGCTTTGTTTCTGAAATTATGATTTCTTTTTGTTGCTTTTCAGGCTTTTTTTTTCCTCTAAAAATTTGGTAACCTGAGAATTTTTGGAAATGTTTTCTTCTGCATCATAATGTTCTTCTGTAAAATCGTCTTTATGTTTAATTAAAAGCCAAGCGTTGTTTTCGGCATTTTTCATTTTAACTAAAGCAAATTCACCTTTCAGTTTTTTGCCGTGCAGAACGAATTTTAATGAACCTGCTTTTAATTCTTTCAACAATTCTTTTTCGTCAGAAAGCTTGCTCATATCGTCCAAAGGTTCGTATGTTCCGCTGTCCCAGACTTCTACTTGTCCTGCTCCGTAATTTCCTTCGGGAATATTTCCTTCAAAATCTTTGTAATCATAAGGGTGATCTTCTACCATCATCGCCAGACGTTTGTCTTTCGGATCCAGTGACGGACCTTTCGGAACTGCCCAACTTTTCAAGACGCCTTCCATTTCTAACCTAAAATCATAGTGAAGACGTGACGCAGCATGCCTTTGAATTACAAAAATAAGTTTGTCTTTGCTCTTTTTTGCTTTACCTTTGGGTTCGGTGGTTTCGTCGAACTTACGTTTTTCATTGTAATCTTTGAGAGCCATTATGAAGCATTTTTAGATTTTGGACTTTGTAAACTGGCTTTTAATTGAGCCATCAAATCAATCACTTTCCCTTGTTTGGCAGGTTCTGACTTTTTAAGCTTTACAGATTTACCTTTTGCTTTTTTCTTAATAATTTTCAATAATTCTTCGGAATATGTGTTTTTATAAACAGCAGGATCAAATTTTTCGGATAATTGTTGGATAAGATTTTTCGCCATTTTAAGTTCGGCAGGTTTCGGAGCTTTTTTAGCAGGAATTTTTAAATCTTTGTAATCTCTGATCTCCTGAGCAAACCGCAATCTGTTTAAAACCAAAATTTCATCGTTGTAAGGACGGATCATTCCTATCGCTTCGCTGTCACGAAGAACAAAAGTTCCTATACCGACCATTTTTGTTTCTGATAAAGCTTTTATCAGAAGTCTGTAAGCACTTTCTCCATTTTTTTGAGGCTCAAGAAAATAAGGATTTTCAAAATAAACACTGTCAACTCCAGCTTCTTTTACAAAATTTTCTATAGAAAGAATTTTTGATTTTTCGGGACTTGCGGCTTCATAATCTTCTTCATCCAAAACGATGTATTTATCGTCCATAAGATAGCCTTTTACAATGTTTGCCCACTTGACTTCTTTGCCCGTTTTTTCGTTGACTCTTTTGAATTTGATATTAGAAAAATCAGATTTATCGAGCATATCGAGATCCAATTTACTGGTTTCTGTCGCAGAATAAATCTTTACAGGAATATTGACTAAGCCAAAACCAATGGCACCGTTCCAAATTGCTTTCATTGTCGTTTATTTTGTGTAAAACGTACAATGATTATGCCGAGTGAAAAAATAGTAAGAGGATAAGTAGAAAATTATATTCTATAAAATTTTTCAACTTGATTACTTTCAGTATTTAAAATTATAATTCCCTCATTTTTATTATCTAGCTGATCTATCAAATTTCCATTATTATTCCAAACACTAGTTTTTCCTGCACAGACATATCCTCCTGATTCACCTACGAAATTTGCCATCAAAACAGTCATGGTATATTTTTTTGCAATATCTGATAATTTTATCAGGTCATCATCTATACCGTTTATAGAATTGAGGACACTTGCAATATAAATATTTGATCCTGCCCCATAAGCTTCATAAGAATGCGTAGGATCAGATATATCATAACATATTGCCAGTGAAATTTTATTTTGTAGTATTTCTAAGTGGCAAAAGCCATTGCCTTTTGAAAAAAATTCTACTTCTGTTGGGAAAAGATTGCGCTTTGAATAAATCTCCCTTCTTTTTTTAGGATGGAACATGATGCAACTTATAAATAATTTACCTTCTGATTTCGTAGGCATTCCAATCCAAATGGAAATACTGTTTTTATCTGAAATATTTTGAAAATTATTTAAAATAGGGTCTTCATAATGAAGTGAAAGCTGTTCGGCTAATCCAGGTTCATAACCTGTAATGGAAAGTTCCGGAAATATAATTAGATCAGTACCATTATTAATTGCAATGTCAATTAATATTTTGTGTTTCTCAATATTACTAAGAATATCTCCTTTTATTGGTTGTATTTGTGCTGCTGCGATTTTCATTTTTCATCATTAAAAAAGCGGAGAAAAAAATCTCCGCTTCTAATTTATGCTTTTAAATTTAATTTCAGTTCCAGTTCATCGAGCTGTTCATTCGCAATCGCAGCTGGCGCATCGATCATCACATCACGTCCTGAATTATTCTTAGGGAAAGCGATGTAGTCTCTGATCACTTCGTTTCCATCCAAAATTGCTACCAAACGATCAAATCCGAAAGCCAAACCACCGTGCGGCGGCGCGCCGTATTTGAAAGCATTCATTAAGAATCCGAACTGTGCTTCTGCTTCTTCTTTCGAGAACCCTAACAAATCAAACATTCTTGACTGTAAATCTTTATCAAAAATTCTGATAGAGCCACCGCCGATCTCGTTTCCGTTCAAAACCATATCGTAAGCATTGGCTCTTGCTTTTCCCGGATCCGTTTCTAGTAAATGAATATCTTCAGGTTTTGGAGAGGTGAAAGGGTGATGCATCGCATGATAACGCCCGCTTTCTTCGTCAAATTCCAATAATGGGAAGTCAACAACCCAAAGAGGTGCAAAAACGTCTCCTTTTCTTAACCCTAAACGATTTCCAAGCTCCATTCTCAAAGCAGAAAGCTGAGTTCTTACTTTGTGCTCGTTTCCTGAAAGGATTAACATTAAATCTCCTTCTTTGGCTCCGAATCTCTCAATAATTTTTGCTAAATCTTCCTCGTTGTAGAATTTATTCACAGAAGACGTTTTCACTCCGTCATTTTGGAATTTAGCCCAAACCATTCCCGAAGCACCGATCTGAGGTCTTTTCACCCAGTCAACAAGCTCATCGATCTGTTTTCTTGTGTAATCTGCGCAACCTTCAACATTGATTCCGACAATCAATTCTGCGTCGTCAAATATTTTAAAATCTTTACCTTTAACTAAATCATTCAATTCTACGAATTCCATTCCGAAACGGATATCCGGTTTATCATTTCCGTATTTCTGCATCGCATCAGCGAACGTCATTCTTGGGAAAGTTCCGAATTCCTGACCGGTAATGTCTTTAATCAGCGTTTTCGTCATTCCTTCAAACACGTTCATCACGTCTTCCTGCTCTACAAAAGCCATTTCACAATCGATTTGTGTAAATTCAGGCTGTCTGTCAGCTCTCAAATCCTCATCACGGAAACATTTCACGATCTGGAAATATTTATCCATTCCGCCAACCATCAACAATTGTTTGAAAGTTTGTGGAGACTGTGGCAATGCATAAAACTGTCCCGGATTCATTCTGCTTGGTACAACAAAATCTCTCGCTCCTTCCGGAGTAGATTTGATTAAAACAGGAGTTTCAACCTCGATAAATCCTTCGTCTGAAAGATAATTTCTCACTTTCTGCGCCATTTTGTGACGGAAGATCAATTTATCTCTTACCGGAGCTCTTCTGATATCCAGATAACGGTATTTCATTCTTAATTCTTCCCCTCCGTCCGTTTCGTCTTCAATGGTGAAAGGCGGAAGTTGAGATTCATTAAGAACTTCTAATTTTTCAACTAAAATTTCAATTTCTCCTGTTGGAATATTGGGGTTTTTGCTTACTCTTTCGATGACGCGTCCTGTAACCTGAATTACGAATTCACGTCCCAATTTTTTCGCATTTTCCATCAATTCTGCTGTAGAACGGTCTTGGTCAAAAACCAACTGAGTAATTCCGTAACGATCCCGAAGATCTATCCAAATCATAAATCCTTTATCACGAATGGTTTGTACCCATCCTGAAAGTGTAACTTCTTCATTAAGATGTTGAAGAGATAATTCTCCGTTTGTGTGCGATCGAAACATTTTTTTTTTAGATGTTAGATATTAGACTTTAGATATTAGGCTTTCAAGTGCCTAATTTTCGTTGGCAAAGATAAGGTTTTTAGGGGTTTTAAAAACAAAAAAAACTTCCCGTAGGAAGTTTAAGACAGTAATATTGAACTGTTTTTATTTTAAAAGACTTGTAAGATTGGCTTTTTCATATTTCACCGAAAAGTCTTTGGCTGTTTCTCCGTTTGCGTTTTTCAGATTTTTATCTGCTCCTTTTGTTAATAAAGATTGAGCCATATCTGCTTTTCCGTATCTCGCAGCTACCATCAATGGTGATTGGTTGTTACAAATTCGGTTAACATCGGTAGTGTTGTTTAGCAAGAAATTGAAAATATTCTTCCTTTCGTATTTTACACTTAGCGCAAGAAGATCGTAAGAATTTTCTTTGATGGCAAAACATTTATTAAAGTCATCTTTCTTAAAAACTTTTTTAAAATCCTGAAGATTATCAGTCTGGAAGATTTTCATTTGTTCTTTAGAGACCTGCTGTGCAAATAATCCGTTTGCAAAAATAGATACTGCAAGAAGTAATGTAGCCAATATAATCTTTTTCATAAAAACTTATTTTATCAATTAATATACAAATCTAATATTTTTTTTGATATATTTTGCTAAGTAGACATACTTTTACATGATTGAGACTCACAAGAAAGGAATTTTCCTTATAAGTCTTCAAAGCGCAGATCTGTTTTTATTCTAAAAGTTTAATAATCTCAGGCTTTTCATATTTTTTAGCATAATCTAAAGCGCTGTATCCTTTGTCTGTTGTGGTTTCTTTTTTAGCGCCATTTTCTAAAAGTTTTTTTGCAAATTCTAAATTTCCATATTTTGCTGCAAACATCAATGGTGTTTTTCCGTCGCAAACTTTTTCTAAATCGGCTTTATCTGCAATAAGTCTTTGGAAAACCTTCTTGCTGTTCAATTTTATTGACAGAGCCAGAAGTGAATACGAATTATTCTCAATCTGGAAACATTGGTCAATATTTTCTTTTTTCACTAATGTAGAAAAGCTTTCTGCATCATCGTAAGTCAGCATTTGTTTGTGTTGACTGGTTAATTCCTGAGCTGAGAAAATGCCAAAGGTGATGATTGAAGCTGATAAAAATAATTTTTTCATTTTGATAAATATATAATTAAGGTTTAAATTCTAAAATATCTCCGGGTTGACAATCCAGTGCTTTGCAGATTGCCTCAAGAGTAGAGAGTTTGACAGCCTTTGCTTTTCCAGTTTTTAATATGGAAAGATTTGCCTGTGTAATTCCTATCTTCTCTGCAAGTTCCTGAGACTGCATTTTTCTTTTCGCCAACATGACGTCTACGTTGATTATTATTGGCATAAGTTATATTGTTAAATCATTTTCTTCCTGCATTTTTGTACCCTTCGCAAAAATTTCTTTGAGGAAAATGAATATAAATCCTGTAATAATAAATAAAAATGGAGGAGTAAAATCGAAGCTGTACGAGGATGTTAATAAATCAATTATTAAATGGATGATTCCGAAAAACAATAATCCGAAACCTAAAGTTTTGAAATTTTGAACAGCTTTCTGAGTGAAAAAATTGTCTTTTGAAAGTTCAATGATTATTTTTAAAACAATTACTAATATAAAGCATACTGCAAACAATCCCATAAAAGCCAACAAAATACCCTCAGTAGAATTCTCTGTCGCTAAAACCATTTTTGAAAATGGGTAATGAAACTGTACTATTTCTGAATTTTTTTGATCGTTATAATTTTTACTTTCCCAATTGTCAATTGAGACAAATTGATTTGTTTGATTCTTGACTAAGTAAATTCCCATTAAAATTAATATCCAAGTTGAGATTAGCGTAAATCCTATTGCGTAAATTCCGAAAGGATATTTTAGCCAATAAAGTAGAGAATTTTTTCCTAAAAGTTTCATTTGTTTTATATTTTATTATTGCAAATATATAATTAATTATTGTTTTACGATAATTAATTATTAAAATTATTTTATTTCAAATTAAATTTTTTGAAATCGTATTTTTAAGACCGATTAATTTTAAAATGAAAAAATATTTAAATTTTCTGAAAAAAGCATTTAGTGAAGAAGAAACTGACTATACTAAAATCAGTATCCGAAGTGCTGTTCTTCTTTTAGCAATTCCGATGATGCTGGAAATGGCAATGGAATCTGTTTTTGCTCTGGTTGATCTTTATTTTGTCGGCCACCTCAAAGAAAGCGGTTTCGCCATTCAAACTGTTGGTCTTACTGAATCTGTACTCACGATTATCTATTCGATAGCAATCGGGATGAGCATGGCTGCAACCGCAGTCGTGGCAAGAAGGATCGGGGAGAAAAATCCTGAACAGGCTTCCAGAAGTGCTGCGCAGGTAATTTCGGTATCTTTTGTCATTACTTCTATTTTAAGTTTGTTAGGAGTAATTTATGCAGAAGATATTTTGATTTTAATGGGTTCAAAACCGGATGCTGCAGCTTACGGAAAAGATTTTACCAGAATAATGATGGGGAGCAGTGTGATCATTATGCTTCTGTTTTTAATCAACGGAATTTTCAGAGGTGCAGGAAATGCAGCAATCGCCATGAAAAGCTTGTGGATAGCCAATATCGCCAATATCATTCTTTGTCCGATTTTAATAAGAGGATTGGGTCCGATTCCTGCGATGGGTTTAACGGGAGCAGCAATTGCAACAACGATTGGCAGAAGTACAGGAGTTCTTTATCAGTTGTATCATATTTTTATTGCTGATTCTTTAGTGAGAATTAAAACAATTTATTTTAAACCTGATTTCAAATTAATCACATCCATCGTGAAAATTGCGATGCCCGGAATATTTCAGTTTGTCATCGCATCATGCAGTTGGATTTTTCTTGCGCAATTGGTTGCAACAACCGGCGGTGAAGATGCTTCAGCAGGTTATCAAACAGCACTTCGATTAATGATGTTCTTTATGCTTCCGGCTTGGGGATTGAGCAATGCGGCTTCAACTTTAGTCGGACAAAATATGGGTGCCGGTGAAATGTTGCGTGCGGAACAGTCTGTCATGAAAACTGTAAAGTACAACGTAATTTTTATGCTTTCTGTAAGTCTTATATTTTTTCTTTTGGGAGATTTCCTTGTTGGATTTTTCACAGAGCAAATTGAAATAAAGAATTATGCTAAAAATGCATTGCACATTATGAGTGTTGGTTTCATCTTTTACGGAATAGGAATGGTAACTATCAACGCTTTTAATGGTGCAGGCGATACGTGGACACCGACCTGGCTAAATTTTTTCGGATTTTGGATGTTTCAGATTCCTTTGGCCTATGTGCTTTCAAAGTATTTTGAATTGGGACCTAAAGGTGTTTTTATTTCAATTCCGGTTGCAGAAACATTCATTACCATCGTGGCTTTTATTTTATTTAAAAGAGGCAAATGGAAAAATGTGAAAGTATAACTTATTTATTATGAAATATTTAACGGTGTGATCTTTTGACTTCTAAGTATTAATTTCTAACTTCGTAGTCAATCAAAATTTATAATTATGGGAAAAGGAGACAGAAAGTCTAGAAAAGGTAAGATTATCTTGGGAAGCCACGGAAAGAAAAGACCGAGAAAAGCTTCAAAACCTTATCCTGCTGAAAAAGCAAAAGACTAAAAACAAAAATAAAAAGACCGAAGATCAATCTCCGGTCTTTTTTTATGATTTAAATTGAAATTATTTTCCTCCGAAAAGCCCGCCAAGAAGATCTCCCAATCCACCTGGTTGTTGCTTTTGCTGCTGTCCGCCACCAAGTACACTTCCTAAAATGTCATTCAAAGGATTTCCTGAAGATTGCGATTGCCCGCCTCCTAAAACGCTTCCCAGAATATCGTTCAAGGGACTTGACTGTTGCTGCTGTGCCTGATTTTGAGCACCACCCAAAATTCCTCCTAAAAGATCACCAAGACCTCCTGCTCCAACATTGTTTTGCTGTTTTTCTTTACCGATGTATCCCATAATGACAGGAGCAAGCATTGCTAAGATCGGACCGATTTTATCGATAGAAATTCCGGTATTTTGTGATAACTGGTTTTCTACAGTATTTTTCTGATTTCCAAAAACGTGAGAAAGAATAGAACCACCTTCATCTTGTCTGTTGTCAAGCTGTGAAGTGTCGTCTAAAATGCTTCCGTCGTGATCTTTATCTAATGCATTATTCAAAGCTTCAGCTTCTTTTGCATCCTGAGATTTGTTTCGAAGATAAGAAATGACAAGTGGAGTAGCCACTGCCAAAAGCGCAATAATTTGATTTTTGCTAATTCCGAACTTGCTTTCTGCCTGTTCTGCTACCTGATTTCCTGTGTTTCCTGTTAAAAGGTCAATTAGACTCATTGTTTGTGTTTGTTTTATTTGTTAGAATGCCAAAGTTATCAAAAAAAAATCTACCACAAATTATTATGGCAGAATTTTTTACTTAATTCTAAATGATTTTGCAAATATTGAGATTGAGCCTCTAATTTTTAAAAATAGGAACATTCGAACATGCTTCACCAAACATCAATGATTTTACGATCGGTTTCAGCTTTTCTACCAATTCAATATACGCGTTTTCAGGGATTTCTTTGTCAGAGCATCCTTTTACCAAAACTCTTTTTTCTTTTAAATCAGAAAAATCATGTTGCTGAATTGCATGATGCATCAGAATTACTTCCAAATCTTCTTTGGTGCCGAAAATTATTTTTCTCGTCACATCGGTCAGCTTTGCCGTGATCAGGAAATACGCCCAAAGCGGAACGATTGCATCTGCAGAATTGTAGATGTATACATAATTGTCTGCGTAATCATCAGGATCGATTGCTGCTACTTTTTCACGGAAATCTTTTTCTTTAAGAATCATTTCCATGAAGAGAAAATCTTTCAGATCGATTCCTTTTCTGATTCCCTTCGGAACCAAATCGGTAAGGTCAAAATTGACTAATCCGCTTGATGCAACTTTATTTTTTATTTCAAATTCGTCTGACATTTTTTATCATTATCTTTGAAGCAAATTTACTTAATTATAATTTGAATTTTGATGTTTGAAACTGTCATTTCAATAGATAAAATCATTCATTGTATATCAATTATCATTCATGAAATATTATATCATTGCAGGTGAAGCTTCCGGAGATTTACACGGAAGTAATTTAATGAAATCTTTGAAGCAAAAAGATCCCAACGCAGAATTCAGATTTTGGGGTGGTGATTTGATGGAAAAACAAGGCGGAACTTTGGTGAAACATTACCGTGATCTTGCTTTCATGGGTTTTCTTGAGGTCGCAATGAATTTAAAGACAATTTTAAATAATATTAAGTTCTGCAAAGCTGATATCAGAAACAACAGACCTGATGTTTTGATTTTGGTAGATTATCCTGGCTTTAATTTAAGAATTGCAAAATTTGCTAAAAAGCTTGGAATCAAAGTTGTCTATTATATTTCGCCGCAACTTTGGGCCTGGAAAGAAGGCAGAGTTGAAATTATCAAAAAATATGTGGATGAAATGATGGTGATTCTTCCTTTTGAAGAAGATTTCTATCATAAACACAATGTAAAATCTCATTTTGTAGGTCACCCGTTGCTTGATGCAATTTATACTCTTCAAGATATTGACAATGAGGTTTTTAAGAAAGAAAATAATCTAAACGAAAAAGAAATCATTGCACTTCTTCCCGGCTCCAGAAAACAGGAAGTTGAAAAGATGTTGGAGATAATGCTCTCAGTGAGACCTTATTTTAAAGATTATCAATTCGTTATTGCGGGAGCTCCAAGTCTGGATAAAAATTTCTATCAGAAATATGTAGATGAAAATGTGCATTTTATTTCTAATAAAACATACGATCTATTGCGATGTTCAAAAGCTGCTTTGGTCACTTCGGGAACGGCAACTCTTGAAACAGCTTTATTAAATATTCCGGAAGTAGTCTGTTACCGTGGAAGCAAGGTTTCTTATGCTATTGCTAAAAGGTTGGTGAAGCACATTAAATATATTTCGCTTGTCAATCTTATTATGGATAGAGAAGTTGTTAAGGAATTGATTCAAAGTGAGTTAAATACTAGAAATCTAGTCGGGCAATTGAAGCTTATTCTTGAAGGTGAAAAGAGAAATCTGATGCTTGAAGAATATGAAATTTTGAGAAGCAAACTCGGTGGAAAAGGAGCGAGTGATAATGCTGCGGATATTATTTTAAAAATTA